>CWGO01000059.1_pt2 | contig 81541 bp, 74 predicted proteins | sample 682281 | NCBI WGS metagenome assembly CWGO01 (sample SAMEA3735799, study PRJEB9488) | human gut metagenome | biome: ENVO:mammalia-associated habitat; material: ENVO:feces | place: Malawi | collected 2009-02-27 | reverse complement strand
CCCCCCCGCCAGCGCATCAATCGCACCGGCAGGCAGAGGTGACGTTTTGGCTATAGTGACTTCAATACGCATAATGGCCCCCTGTTGAATATACTGGATATATATACAGTTAAATCCAATATATAGCAACAGGTAAGCGCATTTTTTATTTTTTTACTGACCAGCGTACTGTTTCACCCGCTAAAAAAGGCACCAGCGAATCATCAGCCAGCGCGATATTTCCCGGTATCTGTTGTTCATCGCGAACCAGTTCCACCCACCCCGCATTCACCGGCAGGCCATAGAATTGCGGGCCATTCAGTGAACAGAACGCTTCAAAGTGCGCCAGCGCGTTCATTTCCTCAAACACGGCGGCATAACTGCCAAGGGCGGAGGGAGCGTTGAAACAACCGGCGCAGCCGCAACTAGTCTCTTTACGATGACGTGAATGCGGCGCTGAATCCGTCCCCAGGAAGGCGCGCGTAAAACCACTGGCAACCAGTTCGCGTAACGCCTGCTGGTGAATATTGCGTTTCAGAATCGGCAGACAGTACAGGTGAGGACGAATGCCGCCGACCAGCATATCATTACGGTTAAACATTAAATGTTGAGGCGTAATGGTAGCCGCCAGGTAGTCGTTGCCGTCACGTACATACTGCGCGGCATCTTTGGTCGTGATGTGCTCAAAGACCACTTTAAGCGCGGTCAGACGCTGGCGTAGCGGTTCCATTACGGTGTCGATAAAACGCGCTTCGCGATCGAAGATATCAACCTCCGCATGGGTCACCTCACCGTGGACCAGCAATGGCATTCCGAGTTTTTCCATCCGCTCCAGTACCGGCATGATAGCGTCGACTGACGTTACGCCATGACTGGAGTTAGTGGTGGCATTGGCCGGGTAAAGCTTAGCCGCAGTAAATACGCCTTCATGGAAACCACGCTCCAGTTCATCGGCATCGAGCGAATCCGTTAAATAGCAGGTCATTAACGGCGTGAAATCATGCCCGGCGGGCACCGCATCGAGAATACGCTGGCGGTAGGCGATCGCTGCATCAACGGTCGTGATGGGGGACGCCAGGTTCGGCATCACGATAGCGCGACCATAAATTTCGCTGGTATAGGGTACGACCGTTTTTAACATGTCGCCATCGCGAAGGTGAACGTGCCAGTCGTCCGGGCGGCGGATCTTTAAAACCTGGGATGGTGCAGTCATTAATAAGCTCCGGCTGAGGAATAGTCTTTTTGCCGGAAACAAAGGATAAGCGGAAACGTTTTCGTTTGCACGTAAAAAAAGGGCGCGAGCGCGCCCTCCGAAATCAATTGGTGAAAGGAATAACGATTTCACCAGGTTTAACTTCAATGCCTTTCGCGAGTTTCTTCGCTAACGCTTCGCCTTTACTACTGTCCTCACGCAACACGTAAGCTGGCCGCTGGTTAAAGTAGCTACGTAAAGACTGATTTAAATAGGGCAGGAGCGTTTGTAGCACCGATTGCATTTTCTCCGGCGTCACGGTGGCGTCTACTACTTCCATCTCCTGAAGATAGATGGCGCCTTTTTCTTTATCAAAGACCGGCAGGGCTTTTAGCTTGAGTTTCATCGTCGCTTTTTGACTGCCAAACAGGGAATTCATATCCAGCCTGGCATCGCCAGTAAGGGTGACTTTATTAGGCTCTTCCCGACCAATCTGGCTGGCAAGATTAGTCAATACGATATGCGCGTCGGCAATGCCGGGAAGACCAATATCTTTTGAGAAATTATTCCGTTTTTCAAGCGCTTGATTGATTTCTTGTTCGCTAATGGTGTATTGCGTAAGTTGATTACAACCCACTAACAGGCCGCTAACTACCAGCGCAGCGGCAAAAAAAAACTTTTTCATGGCGTTCCTTAGCATGTTGCCTGTGCCCTAATCTTGACACAAAGCAGCATGTCGCGCCAGCGGACATGGCGCCACTAGAAAAAGCTGAAAAAGGCGGCAAGAAAGGGTTGCCGCCTGGCGGGCGTTAGATAGCCATTGAGGAGAGTAAATTAATTTGCGTCTGCTTTGCCATATTATCGCGATAGTCTGCGACTTTTGTCGGCCAGTGAATACCGGCGACCAGCGTCAGATTACGCAGAAGCGGAAACAGATGAATATCATCTTCCGATAATTCGCCGTTAACGGCGTTAGGCTGTACGATGAGTTTATCCAGCAAACGTAAATCATCGCCGATCTTTTTAATCAGTCCGGCAGAGTGCGCAAGATGGTTGTCAAAACTGCCAGATGAGGCTTCTTTTTTGCGGATAAAATACTGGCGCGCCGCAGGGGTAGAAAATTCATCGAAAGCGGATTTTGCAAATCGCGGCAGCAGTAGCTGATTAACGTAACCGTTAACTTTGCGCAACCACTCTTCAATGGCTGGATTACGTTTCCCGGTTAACAGCGGTTTGCCGTCGAGGTTGTCGACATAATGTACAATATCCATACTTTCAGGAAGGTAGCGACTATCATCTTTTTGCAGGATGGGCACCATCTTTTGACCAATCATCCGGGTGGGCGTCGCCTCGTCGTCATTTTGTAACACGTTAAGTTCAACGGGGATGTTCTTCAGGCCGAAAATCATGCGGGCTTTAACGCAGAAAGGGCAATGATCGTAAATATAAAGCTTCACGTTTCTCCTCCATTTGACTGTCGGTTCCTGACCAGTATGGAGGAGATAGCGACAGGTATCAAATCAGGCGCCGGGTTCCAGCATCCGGCGCGGCGTGCGCTTATGACTAAATTGCCAGCCTAAAGCCAAAAAGGTGATAAAGCCGATAATACCGAGCATCATCCACGGTAGTTCAGGCTGCGCAAGCGCTTTCCCCATATCAAACAACCAGCCGCCGCCGATATAACCAATCGCGCCGCCAATGGCTAATCCCAGACGGCTAAAGCCCATATAGCTTCCCCGCGCCCTCGCGTCCGCGAGCGACGCGCTGAGCGTTTCGCGCGCCGGTTCGGCGATAACCGAGCCGATGTAGAAAGCGCAAATAAGCGTAAAAAGCTGCTGTAAATTGCCCACCATCCCGATGGGGAGCATGCTCAGCGACATGACGAGCAAACCGGCCATCAGCCGATGCTCCAGCCGAAAACGCTTTTCGCTCCAGCGGGCAATCGGGTAGAGCAACGTCAGCGAGAGACACGCCTCAATAGCGTACATCCATTTCACGGCAGCAGGCGAACCGGCGATATCGTTTACCATAATCGGCAGCATTAACATGACCTGTACCGCCAGCATATAGTAGCCCGCCAGCGTCAGCACGTAGGTGACAAACCTTTTATCGCTCATGACGCGGCGCATTCCTTCACGCACCGGCGTTCTGACCGTTGATAGCTTCCAGGCCGGAAGCAGCCATGCATTGAAAAGGGCGCATAATATGAACAAAATAGCGCCTGTCGCGCAGACCAGGCGAAAATCGTATTGTAGCAACCAGCTTCCCAGCAGCGCGCCAATCACCGCGCCCGCGCTGTCCTGCATCATCAACAGAGAGAAGAAGCGGCCCCGTTGCTCCGGACGAATTAATTTGACCACCAGCGCTGAACGCGGCGGGTCGAAAAGCGTACCGCCGAGACCGGAAAGAAAGCAGGAAAACCACAAGAGCCAGGGCTCATGCGCGATACCCATGGTGGCAAAGCCTGCGGCGCGCATCAGCATACCGGTGACAATCATCGGTTTCGCGCCAAAGCGATCGGCGATGGCGCCGCCAAAAATGCCCAGACCTTGTTGAATAAACTGACGCAGGCCGAGCGCGATCCCTACCATTACGGCAGCCCACCCCATTTGATCGACAAAGCGAATAGAGATGAGCGGGAAGACGACGAAAAAACCCAGCACCACCAACATGTTATCGATGAGAAGAAAATATTTACCCAGGTTCCTCGCCTGCGAGACGCGCGACATTTCCCCTCCCGGGAAATAAAAGATGAGCGTCTTCTATTCTGCGGCGGCGTTTCGTTTTTTCCTACCGTTAGCGGGACAATATTTTTTTATCAAAAGTCCTTTTTAATCGAGAGTTTTCATCAAAAAGTGGCAGCAATTCAAAAAATGACGATTTGCGCTTTTCACAGAGCCTGGTTGCGCAGGTATAGTAATGTTACTGGCGTGCTGAAGACGTTACAGGAAGGAGTAGGTATAGAATGTTTGGCTATCGTAGTAACGTGCCAAAAGTGCGCTTAACCACCGATCGTCTGGTGGTACGTTTAGTGCATGAGCGTGATGCCTGGCGTCTGGCCGATTATTACGCGGAAAATCGTCATTTTTTAAAACCCTGGGAACCGGTCCGTGATGAAAGTCATTGTTATCCTTCAGGATGGCAGGCGCGTCTGGGAATGATCGGTGAATTTCACAAACAGGGCTCCGCCTTCTATTTCGCGCTACTTGATCCGGAAGAAAAAGAAATTATCGGCGTGGCGAATTTTTCCAATGTGGTGCGCGGTTCTTTTCATGCCTGTTATCTGGGCTATTCCATTGCGCAGAAGTGGCAGGGGCAGGGGCTGATGTTTGAAGCCTTAACCGCTGCGATTCGCTATATGCAGCGCACTCAGCATATCCACCGTATCATGGCGAACTATATGCCGCACAACAAACGTAGCGGCGCGTTGCTGGCGCGGCTTGGCTTTGAGAAAGAAGGCTATGCGAAAGATTACCTGTTGATTGATGGACAATGGCGCGACCATGTCCTGACGGCGTTAACCACGCCGTTATGGACGCCGGGGCGTTGAGCGGCTTACGGAATGAGAGGCAAAGGGAGAAAACGATGAAATATGAATTAACCGCCACTGAAGCGCGAGTGATTGGCTGTCTGCTGGAAAAGCAGGTGACAACGCCGGAACAGTATCCGCTTTCCGTCAACGGGGTGGTGACAGCCTGTAATCAGAAAACCAACCGTGAACCGGTGATAAACCTGACGGAACAAGAGGTACAAGAACAGCTCGATAACCTGGTGAAACGCCACTTTCTGCGTACGGTCAGCGGGTTTGGCAACCGCGTCACCAAATATGAACAGCGCTTCTGTAATTCCGAATTTGGCGATCTGAAACTTAGCGCGGCGGAAGTGGCGCTCGTCACTACGCTGCTGCTGCGCGGCGCGCAAACGCCCGGCGAGTTGCGTAGCCGGGCGTCGCGGATGCATGAATTCAGCGATATGGCGGAAGTTGAATCCACGCTGGAACGGCTTGCCAGTCGTGAGGACGGCCCGTATGTCGTCCGTCTGGCGCGTGAACCGGGTAAGCGCGAAAGCCGCTATATGCACCTTTTTTGCGGCGACGTCGATGAACTGTCTCTCCAGACGTCTGCGCCGGAAAGTGCGTCGGGCGATCTTCAGTCGCGCGTCGAAGCGCTGGAAAGCGAAGTGGCGGAGTTAAAGCAGCGGCTGGATTCTTTGTTAGCTCACCTGGGAGAGTAATGTGAGAACATTACGGATTGGCATTGTCGGGTTAGGTGGTATTGCGCAGAAGGCCTGGCTGCCGGTATTAACCAACACCGCCGGATGGACGTTACAGGGCGCCTGGTCTCCTTCGCGGGATAAAGCCTTACGTATTTGCGAAAGCTGGCGCATACCGTATGTGGATTCGCTGGCGAATTTAGCGTCCGGCTGCGATGCGGTCTTCGTCCACTCCAGTACCGCAAGCCATTATGCCGTGGTCAGCGAACTTCTCAACGCTGGCGTCCATGTCTGCGTGGATAAACCGCTGGCGGAAAATCTACGTGATGCCGAACGGCTGGTGGCGCTGGCGGCGCAAAAAAAATTGACGCTGATGGTTGGCTTTAATCGCCGTTTCGCGCCGCTGTACCGTGAACTGAAGACGCGCCTCGGCACTGCGGCGTCACTGCGTATGGATAAACATCGTACCGATAGCATCGGGCCGCATGACTTACGTTTTACTTTGCTCGATGACTATCTGCATGTCGTGGATACCGCTCTGTGGCTGGCGGGCGGCGAGGCGCGCCTTGCCAGCGGCACGTTGCTCACCAGCGAGTCCGGCGAAATGTGCTATGCGGAACATCATTTTTCCGCCGACAAATTACAAATTACCACCAGTATGCACCGGCGCGCCGGAAGTCAGCGTGAATCGGTCCAGGCCGTCACCGACGGCGGGTTGTATGACGTGACGGATATGCGTGAATGGCGCGAAGAGCGCGGGCAGGGTATTCTCATCAAACCCATTCCGGGTTGGCAAACGACGCTTGAGCAGCGTGGTTTTGTCGGATGCGCGCGGCATTTCATTGACTGCGTACAAAATCAGACGGTTCCGGAAACGGCGGGGGAGCAGGCGATTTTGGCCCAGCGCGTCGTGGAGGCGCTGTGGCGGGACGCCATCAGCGAATAACCCTCTGTAACATCTGGCGGTAGTAATTCATCGTAATCCAGGTACTATACCCTCAATAATTCGAGTTGCAGAAAAGCTAACGCACATGCAGCTCGAAGTATGGCGGGTATATATGCCCACTCTACATAATACCTCTTTTCACAGTGAATAATGGCAAACCGTGGGGAGTCTGTAAGGCCTGATAAGACGTTTTAACGTCGCCGTCAGGCGCGGTGATACAGCCGGATACGGCAGAAGTTGCGTTATCCGGTCGATGGATCAGCCATGCAGGAGTTTTACGCCAGGGTCTGGAATACAAAAGAAATGAATTTATTGAAATCGCTGGCTGCCGTCAGCTCGATGACTATGTTTTCACGCGTGTTGGGCTTTGCCCGTGATGCGATTGTCGCCAGAATTTTTGGCGCAGGGATGGCGACCGACGCCTTTTTTGTGGCGTTTAAACTCCCCAATCTACTACGCCGGATCTTTGCCGAAGGCGCTTTTTCTCAGGCCTTTGTGCCTATCCTGGCGGAATATAAGAGCAAGCAGGGTGAAGAAGCGACGCGGATCTTTGTCGCTTACGTTTCCGGCCTGTTGACGCTGGCATTGGCCGTCGTGACGGTGGCCGGTATGCTGGCCGCCCCGTGGGTGATTATGGTAACCGCGCCGGGTTTTGCCGATACTGCGGATAAATTCGCGCTGACGACACAACTGCTGCGGATTACATTTCCCTATATTCTGCTGATCTCGCTGGCTTCACTGGTTGGCGCCATTCTCAACACCTGGAATCGCTTCTCTATTCCCGCTTTTGCGCCGACATTTCTTAATATCAGCATGATCGGTTTTGCATTATTCGCCGCGCCATACTTTAATCCGCCGGTGCTGGCGTTAGCCTGGGCAGTCACCGTCGGCGGCGTGCTGCAACTGGTGTATCAACTTCCGTATTTGAAAAAGATCGGTATGCTGGTGCTGCCGCGCATTAACTTTCGCGACACCGGGGCGATGCGGGTGGTCAAACAGATGGGGCCGGCGATTTTGGGCGTTTCCGTCAGTCAGATCTCCCTTATCATCAATACCATTTTCGCCTCGTTTCTGGCCTCCGGCTCGGTTTCATGGATGTACTATGCCGATCGGTTGATGGAGTTCCCGTCCGGCGTGCTGGGCGTGGCGTTGGGGACCATCCTGTTGCCGTCATTGTCGAAAAGCTTTGCCAGCGGCAATCATGATGAGTACTGCCGCCTGATGGACTGGGGGCTGCGTTTGTGCTTTTTACTGGCGTTGCCGAGCGCGGTAGCGTTAGGCATTCTGGCGAAGCCGCTGACGGTCTCGCTGTTTCAGTACGGTAAATTCACCGCCTTTGATGCGGCGATGACGCAGCGGGCGTTAATCGCCTATTCAGTGGGGCTGATTGGCTTGATCGTCGTAAAAGTGTTGGCCCCGGGCTTCTATTCTCGCCAGGATATTAAAACGCCGGTGAAAATCGCCATCGTGACGTTAATCATGACGCAGTTAATGAACCTGGCGTTTATTGGACCGCTGAAACACGCCGGGCTGTCGCTCTCTATTGGTCTGGCGGCATGTCTCAATGCGTCGCTGCTTTACTGGCAACTGCGCAAACAGAATATCTTTACGCCACAACCGGGTTGGATGTGGTTCCTGATGCGTCTGATCATTTCCGTATTGGTGATGGCCGCCGTATTGTTCGGCGTGTTGCATATTATGCCGGAGTGGTCGCAAGGGTCGATGCTATGGCGTTTGCTGCGTTTGATGGCGGTAGTGATCGCGGGTATCGCGGCCTATTTCGCCGCGCTTGCCGTGCTGGGCTTTAAAGTGAAAGAGTTTGTTCGCCGGACGGCGTAAATTCAGTGCCTGATAGCGCTGTGCTATCAGGCCTACAAGGCATTCAGGCCGGAAAGGCGCAACGTCGCCATCCGGCAATGATTAGATAGAAATTTTTTTACCGCCGCGGTGAGAGACGGAAGTCTGACCGTCAGCCCCGTACAAGGTCGGCTCCTGGTGAGGTTTCAGCACCTCCAGCGCCTGTTGATTACGCTCGATTTGCCCTTCCAGCAGCCAGCCGTTGTGCTGGTTGAGGTCACGCAGATGCTGCGTTTTTTCGGTAATCGCCTGCCAGCGCTCTGCAATGTCATCGTTTGCGCTACGCTGCGCATTCTGCTCCAGACGGCGCTGTTGTTCCAGATAATCCAGCGTCGCCAGCAACGAGCTTTTTTCTTCTGTAATACGCTGTAGCTGGCTGCCGTTAATCTGGCCTACGGAAAGCTGTTGTTGCTCGGCGTCCATCACCGTCTTCAGGTCATTCAGGACGGTGGTCATCTGGTCAAGTATTTCTGACAAACGAGTCATACGCTTATTTACTCTGTAAGTAGCTCTGCGCCTCGCGAATGAGCGAGTCTGCTATTTTTCCCGTATCCATTTTTAACTCACCGTTACGGATAGCCGTTTTTAATGCTTCGACACGTTCCATATTAATGTCGCTGACGCCTGGCTGCATGAGCTTCGCTTGCGCGTCGCTTAACGTTACGCTGGCGCTCGTCGCGGCGGACGTTTTTTCCTGACGCGTTTTTTGTACCGGCGTGTCACTGGTTTCGCGCGTCTGGACAGTGCTAACGGGTTTCAAAGGTGAGGTACGGTCAATGCTCATTTATTTATCCTCATCGAGGGTTACGTTGTAGCGGCCAGCTACCATCATGGTTGAATATCTCATCGGCAGCCGCGACAAAATCTTTACACAATTATAGGTTAATAAGAATATTCCCATCAGAATCGACGGTTCCACTCACGATTTGACCCGATGTCATGCGCACGCGCGCATTTTGCGCGACGGCGGCATTATTCATCGCCTGACCTTCCGCATTGACGCTAAACCCCTCGCCATTGGCGATGACCTGTACTCGTTGACCCGCTTTGACGCGCCAGGCCTGACGTATCATCGTAAGCTGTACCGGCTGCCCGGGAGCGAGATCGCGCAAACTGACGGCATCCTGAATCTGACGGATATCCAGTACCGTTCGCGGCGGTAACTGATCCAGCCTGCCACGTTTTAACGTGACGTTGGCCGACGTCAATTTTCCGCCGCGCGCGACGGGCGCGGCAACGGCGACATAATTGCCGGTCGCTTGCACATTCACCTGCAAATAACGTTTTTCATTGGCGCAGCGCGCCACCACATTGACGTTGCCCCACAGCTTCGCGCTGCCCGTCATGCTGAAGGCTGGCTGCTCGCAGCTCGGTAGCAGATTGGGCGATGAACGGAGCGTGACAACCACCTCGTCGCTGAAGCCAGCCAGACGCTGGGAAAACCACGTGGTCAGCTGGGCGTTGATGTCCTGCGCCATTGTCAGGGGGCTGAACAGCAAAGCCGCCACGGCGAATCCTCGTTTTAACGTTTGCATGGTACTTCCCCCTGGTTGATGTCATAACAGGATTCTACCCGTGTGAAGCAAGCATCAACGCAATAAATAGCGACGCATTTTGCGTTTATTCCGGCGATAACGCGCGCGTGAAGGCATTTAAGCTGTCGGCTGAATTTTGCCATTTGCGGAGGAGATATGCTCGACAGGCTCGATGCCGCCTTACGATTTCAGCAGGAAGCGCTAAATCTGCGCGCGCAACGTCAGGAAATATTAGCGGCGAATATCGCCAATGCCGATACGCCGGGGTATCAGGCGCGCGATATTGATTTTGCCAGTGAGTTAAAAAAGGTGATGGTGCATGGACGGGAAGAAACCGGCGGTGTCGCGTTAACGTTGACTTCCTCTCACCATATTCCCGCCCAGGCGGTCTCTTCTCCCGCAGTGGATCTGCTTTATCGCGTACCCGATCAGCCTTCTTTGGATGGTAACACCGTAGATATGGACAGGGAACGTACGCAGTTTGCGGATAACAGCCTCAAATATCAGATGGGGCTTACCGTTCTGGGTAGCCAACTCAAAGGCATGATGAATGTGCTACAGGGAGGAAACTAATTCGTGGCGCTGTTAAACATTTTTGATATTGCCGGATCGGCGCTTGCCGCGCAGTCCAAGCGGTTGAACGTTGCGGCCAGTAACCTGGCGAATGCGGATAGCGTCACCGGCCCGGACGGACAGCCTTATCGCGCCAAACAGGTGGTTTTTCAGGTGGACGCCGCGCCGGGTCAAGCCACTGGCGGGGTAAAGGTCGCCAGCGTGATTGAAAGTCAGGCACCGGAAAAGCTGGTTTATGAGCCAGGCAACCCGCTGGCGGACGCTAATGGTTACGTCAAAATGCCCAACGTCGATGTGGTCGGCGAAATGGTCAACACGATGTCAGCCTCGCGCAGCTATCAGGCAAATATCGAAGTCCTGAATACCGTAAAAAGCATGATGCTTAAAACGCTGACATTAGGCCAGTAAAGGAGGCGCGTATGTCTATTGCCGTAAATATGAATGACCCGACCAACACGGGCGTCAAAACGACGACCGGCAGCGGGTCGATGACCGGAAGCAACGCTGCCGATCTGCAAAGCAGTTTCCTGACCTTACTGGTCGCGCAATTGAAGAACCAGGACCCGACTAACCCATTACAAAATAATGAGTTAACGACACAGTTGGCGCAAATCAGTACCGTGAGCGGCATTGAAAAACTGAATACGACGCTGGGGGCTATTTCCGGGCAAATCGATAATAGTCAGTCCCTACAGGCGACCACGCTGATTGGACATGGCGTTATGGTGCCTGGCACCACAATTCTGGCGGGTAAAGGCGCGGAAGAAGGGGCCGTGACGTCCACGACGCCGTTTGGCGTGGAATTGCAACAGCCTGCGGACAAAGTGACGGCAACCATTACCGATAAAGATGGCCGGGTGGTACGGACGCTGGAGATCGGTGAGTTGCGAGCCGGGGTACACACCTTTACCTGGGATGGTAAGCAAACGGACGGAACAACGGTACCGAATGGTTCTTACAACATTGCGATTACCGCCAGCAATGGCGGAACGCAACTGGTGGCGCAGCCGCTGCAATTCGCTCTGGTACAGGGCGTGACGAAGGGCAGTAACGGCAACCTGTTGGATCTGGGTACCTACGGCACCACCACACTCGACGAAGTTCGGCAAATAATCTAAGCCCTTACACTTATCAGGAGTCAGTCATGTCTTTTTCTCAAGCGGTTAGCGGCCTGAACGCTGCGGCCACCAACCTTGATGTTATCGGTAATAACATCGCCAACTCCGCCACCTATGGCTTTAAGTCCGGTACGGCATCATTTGCCGATATGTTCGCCGGTTCCAAAGTGGGGCTGGGCGTAAAAGTGGCGGGGATTACCCAGGATTTTACCGACGGTACGACAACGAACACCGGGCGCGGGCTGGATGTCGCGATTAGCCAGAACGGTTTTTTCCGCCTGGTAGACAGCAACGGTTCCGTGTTCTATAGCCGCAACGGCCAGTTCAAACTGGACGAGAACCGTAACCTGGTCAATATGCAGGGGATGCAGTTGACCGGCTATCCGGCCACCGGTACGCCGCCGACCATTCAGCAGGGGGCGAATCCTGCGCCGATCACCATTCCGAACACGCTGATGGCGGCGAAATCGACCACCACCGCGTCAATGCAGATCAACCTGAACTCAACGGACCCTGTACCGTCTAAAACGCCCTTTAGCGTGAGTGATGCGGATTCGTATAACAAAAAAGGCACCGTCACCGTTTATGACAGCCAGGGTAATGCCCATGACATGAACGTCTATTTTGTGAAAACCAAAGATAATGAATGGGCTGTGTACACCCATGACAGCAGCGATCCTGCAGCCACTGCGCCAACAACGGCGTCCACTACGCTGAAATTCAATGAAAACGGGATTCTGGAGTCTGGCGGTACGGTGAACATCACCACCGGTACGATTAATGGCGCGACAGCGGCCACCTTCTCCCTCAGCTTCCTTAACTCCATGCAGCAGAACACCGGGGCTAATAACATCGTCGCCACCAATCAAAACGGCTATAAGCCGGGCGACCTGGTGAGCTACCAGATTAACAACGACGGCACCGTGGTTGGCAACTACTCCAACGAGCAGGAGCAGGTGCTGGGGCAGATTGTGCTGGCTAACTTCGCCAACAACGAAGGTCTGGCATCCCAGGGCGATAACGTCTGGGCGGCGACGCAGGCTTCCGGGGTTGCGCTGCTGGGGACTGCCGGTTCCGGCAACTTCGGTAAGCTGACGAACGGCGCGCTGGAAGCCTCTAACGTGGATTTGAGTAAAGAGCTGGTGAATATGATCGTCGCGCAGCGTAACTACCAGTCGAATGCGCAGACCATCAAAACCCAGGACCAGATCCTCAATACGCTGGTTAACCTGCGCTAAGCGCCTGACGGGATAGCTTAATGGATCACGCAATTTATACCGCCATGGGGGCGGCCAGCCAGACGCTTAACCAGCAGGCGGTAACGGCCAGCAACCTGGCTAATGCCTCGACGCCGGGCTTTCGCGCGCAGCTTAACGCGTTACGCGCGGTGCCTGTTGATGGCCTCTCTTTAGCAACGCGCACGCTGGTTACGGCGTCGACGCCCGGGGCGGATATGACCCCGGGTCAGTTGGACTACACCTCCCGCCCGCTGGATGTCGCGTTACAGCAGGACGGCTGGCTGGTAGTGCAAGCGGCGGATGGCGCTGAAGGATATACCCGTAACGGGAATATCCAGGTAGGTCCGACCGGGCAGTTAACCATTCAGGGACATCCGGTTATCGGCGAAGGCGGCCCGATTACCGTTCCTGAAGGGTCGGAAATCACCATTGCGGCAGACGGCACGATCTCCGCGCTCAATCCCGGCGACCCGCCAAACACGGTGGCGCCCGTTGGGCGACTGAAGCTGGTCAAAGCGGAAGGCAATGAGGTGCAGCGGAGCGATGACGGTTTATTCCGCCTTACCGCCGAGGCACAGGCTGAACGCGGGGCGGTACTGGCCGCCGACCCGTCAATTCGCATTATGTCGGGCGTGCTGGAGGGCAGTAACGTCAAGCCGGTTGAAGCGATGACCGACATGATCGCCAACGCACGTCGTTTTGAAATGCAGATGAAGGTTATCACCAGCGTAGATGAGAACGAAGGGCGAGCTAACCAACTGCTGTCGATGAGTTAATACAGGACATTTTATGATCAGTTCATTATGGATCGCCAAAACCGGTCTGGACGCGCAGCAAACCAATATGGATGTGATTGCCAATAACCTGGCAAACGTCAGCACCAATGGTTTTAAGCGTCAGCGCGCGGTATTTGAAGATCTGTTGTATCAGACCATCCGCCAGCCGGGCGCGCAGTCGTCCGAGCAGACGACGCTGCCTTCAGGGCTGCAAATCGGTACCGGCGTGCGTCCGGTCGCCACGGAGCGTCTGCACAGTCAGGGGAACCTGTCGCAGACCAACAACAGTAAAGATGTGGCGATTAAAGGGCAGGGCTTTTTCCAGGTCATGCTGCCGGACGGTACGTCTGCTTATACCCGCGATGGCTCTTTCCAGGTGGATCAGAATGGTCAACTGGTGACGGCGGGCGGTTTTCAGGTGCAGCCGGCAATCACCATTCCGGCCAACGCGTTAAGCATCACGATTGGCCGCGACGGCGTGGTCAGCGTTACCCAGCAGGGGCAGGCCGCGCCGGTTCAGGTCGGGCAGCTTAACCTGACCACCTTTATGAACGACACCGGGCTGGAAAGCATCGGCGAGAACCTCTATATCGAAACGCAATCGTCCGGCGCGCCGAACGAAAGCACGCCGGGGCTCAACGGCGCGGGGTTGTTGTATCAAGGGTATGTCGAAACGTCGAACGTTAACGTGGCGGAAGAGCTGGTGAACATGATTCAGGTTCAACGCGCCTATGAAATTAACAGTAAAGCAGTATCGACGACCGATCAGATGCTGCAGAAACTGACGCAACTCTAAGGGGCCGCCGGTGGGGGATACGCCACCGGCTCCCTGATTTTGAAGATGAAGGTAATGCAAAAATACGCGCTTCACGCTTACCCAGTTATGGCCCTGATGGTCGCGACGCTGACAGGATGCGCCTGGATACCCGCTAAACCGCTCGTGCAGGGGGCGACCACGGCGCAGCCGATACCTGGCCCGGTACCGGTGGCGAATGGCTCCATATTTCAGTCTGCGCAGCCGATTAATTATGGCTATCAGCCGCTTTTTGAAGATCGTCGACCGCGTAATATCGGCGATACGCTCACGATTGTGTTACAGGAAAACGTCAGCGCCAGTAAAAGCTCGTCGGCAAATGCCAGCCGCGACGGCAAAACCAGTTTTGGTTTTGATACGGTACCGCGTTATCTGCAGGGATTATTCGGTAATTCCCGCGCGGATATGGAGGCCTCCGGCGGCAACTCTTTTAACGGCAAAGGCGGCGCGAATGCCAGCAATACCTTTAGCGGCACGCTGACCGTGACCGTCGATCAGGTTCTGGCCAATGGCAATTTACACGTCGTGGGGGAAAAACAGATCGCGATTAATCAGGGAACGGAATTCATCCGCTTCTCCGGCGTGGTAAATCCACGCACCATCAGCGGCAGCAACTCTGTTCCCTCGACACAGGTGGCGGATGCGCGGATTGAATATGTCGGGAACGGCTATATTAACGAAGCGCAAAATATGGGCTGGCTGCAACGTTTCTTCCTTAATTTGTCGCCGATGTAAGCGAGGTGTATGTGTTTAAAGCTCTTGCAGGAATCGTTCTGGCACTGGTTGCCACTCTGGCGCACGCCGAGCGTATCCGGGATCTGACCAGTGTCCAGGGAGTACGGGAAAACTCGCTGATCGGCTACGGGCTGGTGGTCGGGCTGGACGGTACGGGCGACCAGACGACCCAGACGCCATTTACCACCCAGACGCTGAATAACATGCTGTCACAACTGGGGATTACGGTCCCCACCGGCACCAATATGCAGTTGAAAAACGTGGCGGCGGTGATGGTGACGGCGTCGTATCCGCCTTTTGCGCGACAGGGACAAACGATCGATGTCGTCGTTTCCTCAATGGGGAACGCTAAAAGTCTGCGTGGCGGGACGTTATTAATGACGCCGTTAAAAGGGGTGGACAGCCAGGTGTATGCTCTGGCGCAGGGCAATATTCTGGTCGGCGGCGCGGGCGCTTCCGCAGGCGGCAGTAGCGTGCAGGTTAACCAGCTTAATGGCGGGCGCATCACTAATGGCGCGATTATCGAACGCGAGTTGCCGACTCAGTTCGGCGCTGGCAACACCATTAATCTGCAATTGAACGACGAAGATTTTACGATGGCGCAGCAAATTACCGACGCCATCAACCGCGCCCGCGGTTACGGCAGCGCCACTGCGCTTGATGCGCGAACGGTACAGGTACGCGTGCCCAGCGGCAACAGCTCGCAGGTGCGTTTTCTGGCGGACATTCAAAATATGGAAGTCAACGTGACGCCGCAGGATGCAAAAGTCGTGATCAACTCGCGTACCGGTTCGGTGGTCATGAATCGGGAAGTCACGCTGGATAGCTGCGCTGTGGCGCAGGGCAATTTGTCAGTGACAGTCAATCGCCAGCTCAACGTCAACCAGCCGAATACGCCATTTGGCGGCGGGCAGACCGTGGTGACGCCACAGACTCAGATAGATTTGCGTCAGAGCGGCGGATCGCTACAGAGCGTGCGTTCCAGCGCCAATCTGAACAGCGTAGTGCGCGCGCTGAATGCGCTTGGCGCGACGCCGATGGATCTGATGTCGATTTTGCAGTCCATGCAGAGCGCGGGCTGTCTACGCGCCAAACTGGAAATCATCTGATGATCGGAGACGGTAAATTGCTGGCCAGCGCGGCCTGGGATGCGCAATCTCTGAACGAACTGAAAGCGAAAGCGGGCCAGGACCCGGCGGCGAATATCCGTCCTGTGGCCCGTCAGGTGGAAGGGATGTTTGTGCAGATGATGCTGAAAAGTATGCGTGAGGCTTTACCCAAAGATGGTTTATTCAGCAGCGATCAGACGCGTCTGTATACCAGCATGTATGACCAGCAGATCGCCCAGCAGATGACCGCCGGTAAGGGATTGGGGCTGGCGGATATGATGGTTAAACAGATGACGGGCGGGCAGACGATGCCTGCGGATGACGCGCCGCAAGTACCGCTTAAATTCTCCCTGGAGACGGTAAACAGCTATCAAAATCAGGCGCTGACCCAACTGGTGCGCAAAGCCATACCGAAAACGCCGGACAGCAGCGATGCGCCGCTCTCCGGCGACAGTAAAGACTTTCTGGCCCGGCTTTCGCTCCCTGCGAGGCTGGCCAGCGAACAAAGCGGGGTGCCGCATCATCTGATTCTGGCGCAGGCGGCGCTGGAGTCCGGCTGGGGGCAACGGCAAATCCTGCGGGAGAATGGCGAACCCAGCTATAACGTATTTGGCGTGAAAGCGACCGCCAGTTGGAAAGGGCCGGTGACGGAAATCACCACCACTGAATACGAAAATGGCGAAGCGAAAAAAGTGAAAGCGAAATTCCGCGTCTATAGCTCGTATCTGGAGGCATTATCGGATTATGTCGCGCTGTTAACGCGTAACCCACGCTACGCTGCCGTGACCACTGCCGCCACGGCAGAGCAGGGCGCAGTGGCTCTGCAAAACGCCGGATACGCCACTGACCCGAATTACGCGCGTAAATTGACCAGCATGATTCAGCAGTTGAAAGCGATGAGTGAAAAGGTCAGCAAAACCTACAGCGCGAATCTCGACAATCTCTTTTAAATTGCTCAAGTCCACGTAGTCGCTGCCGATAACAACGAGTATTGAAGGATTAAAAGGAACCATCATGTCCAGCTTGATTAATCACGCCATGAGCGGACTTAACGCCGCGCAGGCCGCGTTAAATACGGTCAGTAATAACATCAACAATTATAACGTTGCGGGTTATACCCGGCAGACAACTATTCTGGCGCAGGCAAACAGTACGTTAGGGGCTGGCGGCTGGATAGGTAATGGCGTTTACGTTTCAGGCGTACAGCGCGAATATGATGCGTTTATCACTAATCAGCTACGCGGCGCGCAAAACCAGAGCAGCGGCTTGACCACGCGCTATGAACAGATGTCGAAAATCGACAACCTGCTGGCCGATAAATCCAGCTCACTGTCTGGTTCGTTGCAGAGTTTTTTTACCAGCCTGCAAACGTTAGTCAGTAATGCGGAAGATCCTGCGGCGCGTCAGGCGCTGATTGGTAAAGCGGAAGGGCTGGTAAACCAGTTCAAAACCACCGATCAGTATCTGCGCGATCAGGATAAACAGGTCAATATCGCGATTGGCTCCAGCGTGGCGCAAATCAACAATTACGCGAAGCAGATAGCTAACCTGAACGATCAAATCTCCCGTATGACGGGCGTAGGCGCGGGCGCATCGCCGAACGACCTGCTCGATCAGCGTGATCAGTTGGTCAGCGAGCTTAACAAGATCGTTGGCGTCGAGGTGAGTGTACAGGACGGCGGCACCTATAACCTGACGATGGCCAATGGCTATACGCTGGTGCAGGGGTCGACGGCGCGTCAGTTGGCGGCGGTTCCCTCCAGCGCCGACCCGACGCGAACGACTGTCGCTTATGTCGATGAGGCCGCCGGTAACATCGAAATTCCGGAAAAGTTGCTGAACACCGGTTCGCTCGGCGGATTACTGACGTTCCGTTCTCAGGATCTGGATCAGACTCGTAATACGCTGGGCCAGTTGGCGTTGGCGTTTGCCGATGCGTTTAACGCGCAGCATACCAAAGGTTATGACGCCGACGGCAATAAAGGGAAAGACTTCTTTAGCATTGGCTCGCCGGTGGTATATAGCAACAGTAATAATGCCGATAAAACGGTATCGCTAACCGCTAAGGTGGTCGACAGCACGAAGGTTCAGGCAACGGATTATAAGATTGTTTTTGACGGTACAGACTGGCAGGTTACTCGCACTGCGGATAACACCACTTTCACGGCGACAAAAGATGCTGACGGAAAACTGGAGATTGACGGTCTGAAAGTGACGGTAGGGACTGGCGCACAGAAAAACGACAGTTTTCTTCTCAAGCCGGTCAGCAATGCTATCGTCGACATGAACGTTAAAGTGACAAATGAAGCCGAGATTGCGATGGCGTCTGAGTCAAAACTCGATCCTGACGTGGATACCGGCGACAGCGATAACCGCAATGGTCAGGCATTGCTGGACTTACAAAACAGCAATGTAGTGGGCGGCAACAAAACCTTTAACGATGCTTACGCCACGTTGGTCAGCGATGTGGGTAACAAAACGTCAACGCTGAAAACCAGCAGCACCACGCAGGCGAATGTGGTTAAACAGCTTTATAAACAGCAACAGTCGGTTTCCGGCGTTAACCTCGACGAAGAGTACGGCAATTTGCAGCGTTATCAGCAGTATTATCTGGCGAATGCGCAAGTATTGCAGACCGCGAATGCGCTGTTTGATGCGTTATTGAATATTCGCTAAAGGAGAAGGATGACATGCGTATCAGTACCCAGATGATGTACGAACAAAATATGAGCGGCATCACTAATTCTCAGGCCGAATGGATGAAGCTGGGCGAGCAGATGTCTACCGGTAAGCGCGTTACCAACCCATCTGACGATCCGATCGCCGCGTCGCAGGCGGTAGTACTCTCTCAGGCGCAGGCGCAGAATAGCCAGTACGCCCTGGCGCGTACGTTTGCCACCCAAAAAGTGTCGCTGGAAGAAAGCGTACTCAGTCAGGTGACGACGGCGATTCAAACCGCGCAGGAAAAAATCGTCTATGCCGGAAACGGCACGTTAAGCGACGATGACCGCGCGTCGCTGGCGACGGATTTACAGGGGATCCGCGATCAGCTGATGAACCTGGCAAACAGCACTGACGGCAATGGTCGCTATATCTTTGCCGGGTATAAAACGGAAGCGGCGCCATTCGACCAGGCGACAGGTGGTTATCATGGCGGCGAGAAAAGTGTTACCCAGCAGGTGGATTCCGCACGCACGATGGTAATTGGCCATACGGGAGCGCAAATTTTTAATAGCATCACCAGCAATGCGGTGCCGGAACCGGATGGCTCGGACTCCGAAAAGAATCTGTTTGTCATGCTCGATACGGCAATTGCCGCGCTCAAGACCCCGGTGGAAGGCAATGACGTGGAAAAAGAAAAAGCCGCTGCCGCCATTGATAAAACCAATCGCGGCTTAAAAAATTCGCTTAATAACGTCCTGACCGTTCGTGCGGAACTGGGAACGCAACTGAGCGAACTCAGTACGCTGGATTCACTGGGAAGCGACCGTGCGCTGGGACAGAAGTTGCAGATGAGCAACCTGGTAGATGTGGACTGGAACTCGGTCATTTCCTCCTACGTCATGCAACAGGCGGCATTACAGGCGTCCTATAAAACGTTTACCGACATGCAGGGAATGTCGCTTTTCCAGTTGAACCGGTAACGCCTCTTTTTGAAACATATCACGAAACTGGATATGTTTTGTCTGCCCGCGCCATCCACCCCGGCGCGGGCATTTTTTTAGTCGTCATTGAGTTAGTGGTCATATTGTCGCGCCTGTAGCGACGCCATCCGTACGTATTATCCCGCCCGATCTCATAAACGCCTGGAGTGACTAAAAGACGCCATGGGGTGAGGCATCGCCCTGTAAGGGGCATAAAAAAGCCGACCTGGCGGTCGGCTTTGTATCACATTTACATCATTCTACCGGCTGTGGGCGTGTCGCCGGGGCGCTGGCGTGACGTGTGGCGCTGTGTCCGCCTGCCGCGCCTTTACCTTCAAAGTGGAAGGAAGGGCGCTGCCAGTCGCTATGGTGCGGGGTTTCCGGCACATATTCCGGCGCTGGCGCACGCGTCATCGGCGCGCTGGCGTGGTTATGATCGTCGTCAACGCAGACAACGTCCTGCGGCTTTTCCACCACCTGGGCCGGTGCGATAACGGTTTCTTCTGTCGTGTGCTCCACAACAGCCGCTTCCGCTTTTGTCTCTTCTTCTGGCTCGACAACGACAACATCAGCTACGTTTTCAGCCACCGTAATGGACGCGTCGGCGGTTTCTGCTACCGGTTCGGCGTCAGCAATAACCTCTTGCGCCACCGGCGTATCGCTTTCGGCAATCAGTTGCGGCTGTTCATCAACCGGCGCGGCAATCACTTCCGGATGCGTTGTCTCGACCTCGACGACTTCCGGCGCCTGTGGTTCGGCGACAGTCTGCGGCTCAACGGCAACGTTTTCTACCGCCTGTACCGACGCTTGTGGTTCTAACGCTACGGTCGCAGCGATAACCTGCTGTTCAGCGACAACCGATTGTGGCAGCGCCAGATCTGCTTCACGCTGCTCTTCAACAACCTGCGTTTCCTGAGGACGGACAATCGGGTAGCGGATCCAGACTTTACCGGACGCCATTTCCGGCGACGCGCAGGCGACGGTTAACGGCATCGGCGATTGTGTCGGGTAGCGCTCGTCACGATAGCGACGGCGACGCTGACCGCTTACGCGCAGGTGGCGCGGAGAACGGCGGGAGCGACGCGGCATACCGGTATTATCGCGAGGTTCTACGCTATCATCCTGCTCCGGCGTGATATCGGCAACGACAGGTAAATCAACTTTCGCCAGCTCGGTACGCGGCGCTGGAACGGGCTGTTCAACGTTTTCAACCGGGCGTGGTTCGTCGACGACGACCGGCGTGTCAACCGTTTCAACCACTGCGCTGTTGGTAAAGCGGACTTTCTGATTAAGCTGACGCTGCTTGCGGCGCGGCTGAACCTGCTGAACGCGTTCTTCCTGCTCGGTCTCCTGGACAGGCTGTTCTTCGCGGTTAAGCGCTTTTACTTCCTGCTGCGCCTGGCGCTTGTCATCATTGCGGCGGCGGCTGCGTTCGCGACGCGGCGTCTGTTGCTGTTCATCGCCGGTTTTCACTTTTTCCGCCGTTTCCTGCTGGCGGGTATCGCGCGCTTCCGCATTTTGCTGCTGCGTCTGGCGACGGTTACGACGATTATCGTCGCGGCTCTCGCCGCCGTCACGTCCGGCACGGTTATCACGGGTGTCGCGGCGTTCGTTACGATCGCGACGGTTGTTCTGCCGTGGCTTGCGACGATCCTGCTGACGCTCCGCTTTTTCTTCCGCTTTCGGCGCGGCTGTTTCGACGGCTTTCGTTTCTTCACCGCTGAACAGTTGTTTCAGCGCGTTAAGGAAGCGGCTAAACAGACCCGGCTGGGCAGGCTGCGCGGCGGCAACATTATCCTTTTTCGCCGTGGCGACGCTAACCGCCGGTTCGACAGGCGTCGGCGCCGGAGGCACATCTGGCATAGCGAATGTCGCCAGCGCAGGCTGTTCCGGGCGTTTACGCTCGGCGTACTCTTCTTCAGAAGGCAGCGCCATCGCTTCTTCGTGCAGCTTCGGCAGCATGTAGCTCAGGGTCGGCGTTTCTTCCCCTTTGCGTACGCGCAGCACGGAATAGTGCGGCGTTTCCATCTGATCGTTCGGGACGATGACACAGCGGACGCCATCCTGACGCGTCTCAATAGCGTTCACTGCCGTCCGTTTTTCGTTAAGCAGATAAGAGGCGATCGGCACCGGAACAATGGCATGGACTTCCTGCGTATTCTCTTTCAGCGCTTCTTCTTCAATCAGGCGCAGAATGGACAGCGACAGAGATTCGTTATCGCGCACGGTGCCGGTACCGCTACAGCGCGGACACACGTGATGGCTGGATTCGCCCAGCGACGGGCTCAGGCGCTGACGCGACATTTCGAGCAGGCCGAAGCGGGAAATATGGCTAATCTGAATACGCGCCCGGTCCTGACGCACCGCTTCACGCAGACGGTTTTCTACCGCGCGCTGGTGACGTACCGGCGTCATATCGATAAAGTCGATAACGATCAGGCCGCCCAGGTCGCGCAGACGCAACTGGCGGGCAATCTCGTCGGCCGCTTCGAGATTGGTGTTGAACGCGGTTTCTTCGATATCGCCGCCGCGAGTCGCGCGGGCGGAGTTGATATCGATGGCGGTTAACGCTTCGGTACTGTCAATGACGATGGAGCCGCCGGAGGGCAGGCGCACTTCACGCTGGAACGCTGACTCGATCTGCGATTCGATCTGGTAATGGCTGAACAACGGGATTTCACCGGTGTACAGCTTAATTTTGCTGCTAAAATCCGGGCGGCCCAACGCGGCGATATGCTGACGCGCCATTTCCATCACTTTTGGATTGTCGATCAGGATTTCACCGATATCCTGACGCAGATAGTCGCGAAACGCGCGTACGATGACGTTGCTTTCCTGATGGATCAGGAACGGCGCGGGACGGCTTTCAGCGGCTTTCTGAATGGCCTCCCAGTGTTTCAGGCGGAAGCTTAAATCCCACTGCAACGCTTCGGCGGATTTACCCACGCCCGCGGTACGCACGATAAGCCCCATCCCTTCAGGAAGTTCCAGGCTGGCCAACGCTTCTTTTAACTCGGTACGATCGTCGCCTTCAATGCGACGGGAAATACCACCCGCGCGCGGGTTATTCGGCATCAGTACCAGGTAGCTGCCCGCCAGACTGATAAAGGTGGTTAACGCCGCGCCTTTGTTGCCGCGCTCTTCTTTATCGATTTGAACAATGACTTCCTGGCCTTCGCGTAACACGTCTTTAATGTTCGGGCGACCATGAGCGCTGTAGTTAGCGGGGAAATATTCGCGGGCAATTTCTTTTAACGGGAGGAAACCGTGGCGTTCTGCGCCGTAATCAACAAAAGCCGCTTCCAGGCTCGGTTCAATACGGGTAATTTTGCCTTTATAGATGTTCGCTTTTTTCTGCTCGTGTCCGGGGCTTTCTATATCCAGATCGTACAGACGCTGCCCATCTACAAGGGCGACGCGCAACTCTTCCTGCTGAGTCGCGTTGATTAACATTCTTTTCATCGTAACTTACTCATTATTCTTACGTTGACGACTAAGCTGCGGGCATGGTGACGCCTTACCGGGCATGAACCGATGGCCTCGTGACTATTTCGCGTCGCCAACCTCACGGTTATCGTCAGCTCAAAGAGGCGCAGAGTGTCGGTTGCCTGTATTTCATACGGAAACACAGCGCAATTATCAGGGAAGCAGCCTGGGCATTACTCTCCAGAGAAGATCCTATCTACCGGTAAGGACTGCAACCCGCAGCCCGCTAACTGTCTGAAAAATCAATACGTCTTACGCCATTGCTGCGTTGATGATCGGTCAGACAAAATGGGTTATTCCGCTAAACTTTTTGTTTTAACAAGTTTCGGTGCGGAAACCGCATCATTATTCCACTGCTAACCTTGTTATAGCAAGATGACTTTTACCATTTATCACCCGCTTACTCACAGTTTTTTCACCAGCGTGAGCCAATCGCTTTAATAACCAGCAAAACCGCAGTGAAAAATGTTCAACCACTGGCGTAGACGTCTCTATAAGCATAGAAAAATGTGTGGCGCGAATCTCACAGGCTATTTAGAATCGCCCCCCATGAAAACAGAAACGCCATCCGTAAAAATTGTTGCTATCGCCGCTGACGAAGCGGGGCAACGCATTGATAACTTTTTGCGCACCCAACTGAAAGGGGTACCAAAAAGTATGATTTATCGCATCTTGCGTAAAGGCGAGGTGCGGGTGAACAAAAAACGCATTAAACCGGAATACAAACTGGAAGCGGGCGATGAAGTCCGCATTCCGCCGGTTCGCGTTGCTGAACGCGAAGAAGAGGCCGTGTCGCCGCATTTGCAAAAAGTGGCGGCGTTGGCGGACGTCATTTTGTATGAAGACGACCATATTCTGGTGCTGAATAAGCCTTCCGGCACCGCCGTACACGGCGGGAGCGGGTTAAGTTTTGGCGTCATCGAAGGGCTGCGGGCGTTGCGTCCGGAAGCGCGATTCCTGGAACTGGTGCATCGTCTTGACCGCGATACCTCCGGCGTGCTGTTGGTGGCGAAAAAACGCTCCGCGCTGCGTTCGCTGCATGAGCAACTGCGCGAAAAGGGAATGCAGAAAGATTATCTGGCGCTGGTGCGCGGCCAGTGGCAATCGCACGTTAAAACCGTACAGGCGCCATTATTAAAGAACATTCTGCAAAGCGGCGAACGCATTGTTCGCGTGAGCCAGGAAGGCAAACCGTCAGAAACGCGCTTCAAGGTGGAAGAGCGCTATGCCTTCGCCACGCTGGTGCGCTGTAGCCCGGTCACGGGCCGTACGCATCAGATTCGCGTACATACCCAATATGCCGGTCACCCTATTGCGTTCGACGATCGCTACGGCGACCGTGAGTTTGATCAACAGCTTACCGAAGCGGGAACCGGTCTTAAACGTCTCTTTCTGCACGCCGCGGCGCTGAAGTTCACGCATCCGGGAACGGGCGATGTCATGCGCATTGAAGCGCCAATGGATAACGCCCTGAAGCGCTGTCTGCAGGTGCTGCGTAACGCAAAATAGTTCCTCTTTCGGGCAGGTTATCTGCCCGAATCTCACTTTTCTCATAATATTTTTGTTTTACTGTATCCGACGCATTTTTACCGTTGTGCACTGTTTATTCTTGCGATCCGGATTTCGGCGCGTTTAAGGACGAACAGATGGCCAACACTAGCTGGATGCGCTCATTTACTCAGCGTTGGGGAAAATACGTTATCGTGCCGCTCGTGATCGCGATGCTGACCGGTTGCGAAGGGAAGGGCGATAGTTCACGACGGGCTTTCGTTGAGTATTTGAATACGCAAATCATTACGTCTCCCGTGGTGGGCGTCTGTGAGTTGACGCCAGCCCAACGTCAGGCTTTTGGTCATTACGCCGATGACTACGATGTACTATTAGCTGCCTACGGGCAAATCTTTGCTGTGGTGTATGAGACCGGCCAGGAGGATAAGATCACCGGTGTTATTCAGTCTGAGCGTGATAATCTGGTTTTCCTGAACGAGCTACGTGTGGCTCGTGACGTAAACAATCGATTTATCCTTCGGTTGAAAAATGTGAGTAGTGAAAACAGAAAAAAATATTCTGCTTTAAAGCTCCCCTCTGATGTGAAGCCTGTCTTTGACGCTGCGTGGAATAAAACCGTAACACCGCTGGATGAGACGATGACTCGCTATTATTTTCTGCGCGGAAAGCGGCTCGACCAGCTGGTCGCAATGGGCGAGTTTCTGCAAAAACAGGGAAATAAAGTCCGCTTTGAAACGGATGGAAAAGCGGTTTTTGCCGACCTGGCAGCAAAAGAACACTTTCAGGATCAACAATTTAATTTTTTCATTACGCAGAATGATATAAACCATCTTACTCAGCAGATGGTTGAATTTATAAATAGTCAACAAGATGCGGCGGATGCTGGCGGCGTTAATTAAAGGAATGTGTCGTGAGGTGAAGCAATGTTAGGGGGGGCGTAAACTCATCGCGAGATGGAATTTAACGAGTCGCAAAGGGAAGGTTTCAGGACAGTAAACGTCCTGAGAGTTGCTCGCGAGAATAAGTTTGTAAGCCGCTTTTGACGCCGTAGAGCGCGTCAGGCGAGTATTGAGAACATGTGTTTTTACAAAACTGAACTGAGATGGGGAATTCATTAACGCGCACGTACACCGCTGTTGATACCCTATGGGATAAAACGCACCGTACATCGGTTCGTAATACCAATGCTTTTTTTCTGGTCGGTGAATGGATTGACCAGGAAACGGGCCCGCACGAAGAGAGTGAAGATCGGCAGGCGCTAAATTGTTCACAACAAGCGCTTTCCAGTTGGTTAGAACTGGAAGCGGTCGAAACTGCTCCCCAATAAACGGGAGATAACTACCAACACGTGCAGAAACGGCTTTTAGCGGTATTTGAAAAGCCTACAGAGTAGGCCGTTTACTGCTGTAGCGGGTTGAAGCCCTCCCGTCGCAGCATCTGGCACAGGGCAATAAGCGGCAAGCCGATCAGCGTGTTCGGATCGCGGCCCTCTAAGCGCTCAAATAATGCAATGCCTAAACCTTCGCTTTTAAAACTTCCCGCGCAGTGCAGCGGATGCTCTTTACGGACATAGTCGTCTATTTCCGCTTCGCTTAAATGGCGAAAATGAACGTCAAAAGGCTCCACTTCGGTTTGTAATTGCCCGGAGGCGGAGTTATACAGTGCCAGTCCGGTATAAAACGTCACAATATTTCCGCTGGCTTTGGCTAATTGCTGACGCGCTTTTTCTTCCGTCAGCGGTTTGCCGGTGATTTCGCCGTCCAGAACACAAATTTGGTCGGAGCCAATAATCAAATGATTCGGGAAACGCGCGGCGAGCGATTGCGCCTTCGCCTGCGCCAGCCGCAGCACCAACTGACGCGGCGCTTCGCCCGGCATGGGGGTTTCATCAACATCCGGCGCGGCGCATTCGAAAGGAATCGTCAGCTTTTCCAGCAGCGCGCGACGCCAGGGAGAGGTAGACGCAAGGATGAGACGGGGCATATTTTTTCCCTCAGATATAGCGTAATGATGAGAGCCATCTTAAACTATGCTCTTCGGTCTTCAAGCCTGTCATACTGACTCGTCTTGAGCGAAAATAAGTCTGTAACCCGCAATGTGTGCGAATTATTGGCAAAAGGCAACCGCAGGCTGCCTTTTTCTTTGACTATATGACGTTACGAAGTTAATATGCGCGCCCTATGCAAAAGGTAAAATTACCCCTGACTCTTGATCCGGTTCGTACCGCTCAAAAACGCCTTGATTACCAGGGTATCTATACCCCCGATCAGGTTGAGCGCGTTGCCGAATCTGTAGTCAGTGTGGACAGTGATGTGGAATGCTCCATGTCGTTCGCTATCGATAACCAGCGTCTCGCCGTTTTAACCGGTGATGCGGTCGTTACGGTGTCGCTCGAATGCCAGCGTTGCGGGAAACCGTTTACCCATCAGGTTCACACAACGTATTGTTTTAGCCCTGTCCGTTCCGACGAGCAGGCTGAAGCACTGCCGGAAGCGTATGAGCCGATTGAGGTAAACGAATTCGGCGAAATCGATCTGCTGGCGACGGTTGAAGATGAAATCATCCTCGCCTTGCCGGTAGTTCCGGTGCATGATTCTGAACACTGTGAAGTGTCCGAGGCGGACATGGTCTTTGGCGAACTGCCTGATGAAGCGCAAAAGCCAAACCCATTTGCCGTATTAGCCAGCTTAAAGCGTAAGTAATAGGTCTTCCCCGCGGACGCAGGGATAAACCGTAATTGAGGAGTAAGGTCCATGGCCGTACAACAGAATAAACCAACCCGTTCCAAACGTGGCATGCGTCGTTCCCATGACGCTCTGACCGCAGTCACCAGCCTGTCTGTAGACAAAACTTCTGGTGAAAAACACCTGCGTCACCACATCACTGCCGACGGTTACTACCGCGGCCGTAAGGTCATCGCTAAGTAATCGCGCGATACTCGATGCCTTTTGCATCACAGGCGTGCCTGTGGTGTAAAAGCCGAAGAGTACAAGCGTGATAAAGCTTAGTGAGGATTTCTCCGCGTAAGCGGAGAACACCGAACCAGGCAGCGACGATACCTTGACACGTCTAACCCTGGCGTTAGATGTCATGGGGGGCGATTTTGGTCCTTCCGTGACGGTGCCTGCAGCATTGCAGGCACTGAACGCTAATTCGCAGCTCACTCTTCTTTTAGTCGGGAATCCCGATATTATCACGCCATTACTTGCCAAAGCTGACTTTGAACAACGTTCGCGTCTGCAGATTATCCCTGCACAGTCAGTTATTGCCAGTGATGCCCGGCCTTCGCAGGCGATCCGCGCCAGTCGCGGGACATCCATGCGTGTGGCCCTGGAGCTTGTGAAAGAAGGCCGAGCCGAAGCTTGCGTTAGCGCCGGTAATACCGGGGCGCTGATGGGGCTGGCGAAATTATTACTCAAGCCTCTTGAGGGGATTGAGCGTCCGGCGTTGGTGACGGTATTACCGCACCAGCAAAAGGGCAAAACGGTAGTGCTTGATTTGGGTGCCAACGTCGATTGCGACAGTACCATGCTGGTGCAGTTTGCCGTGATGGGCGCCGTTTTGGCGGAAGAGGTCGTCGGGATCAAAAATCCCCGCGTGGCGCTACTCAATATCGGGGAAGAAGAAACCAAAGGCCTCGACAGTATTCGCGAAGCCTCTTTAATGTTAAAAACAGTCCCAACCATCAATTACATCGGCTACCTTGAGGCGAATGAGTTACTGACGGGAAAAACCGATGTACTGGTGTGTGACGGCTTTACAGGCAATGTCACACTTAAAACGATGGAGGGGGTTGTCAGAATGTTCCTTTCACTGCTGAAATCACAGGGCGAGGGGAAAAAACGGTCGTGGTGGCTGCTGTTATTAAAACGTTGGTTACAAAAAAGCCTGACGAGGCGATTCAGTCACCTCAACCCCGACCAGTATAATGGCGCCTGTCTGTTAGGATTGCGCGGCACGGTGATAAAAAGTCATGGTGCGGCCAATCAGCGAGCATTTGCAGTCGCGATTGAACAGGCAGTGCAGGCGGTGCAGCGACAAGTTCCTCAGCGAATTGCCGCTCGCCTGGAATCTGTATACCCAGCCGGATTTGAACCGCTGGACGATGGCAAAGGCGTAAACCTGCGGGCGCACAGATAATATCGCTGTCTCCCCGGCGCCGCCAGCGTGCCAGACGTTTACAGGTAACGGTATATAACCGAAAAGTGACTGAGCGTACATGTATACGAAGATTATTGGTACTGGCAGCTATCTGCCCGAACAAGTGCGGACTAACGCCGATCTGGAAAAAATGGTTGAGACCTCTGACGAGTGGATTGTCACTCGTACAGGTATTCGTGAACGCCATATCGCCGCGCCGAATGAAACTGTCGCGACGATGGGCTTTACCGCTGCGAATCGCGCGATTGAGATGGCGGGGATCGATAAAGACCAAATTGGCTTGATTGTGGTGGCTACCACATCAGCAACGCATGCATTTCCAAGCGCGGCATGTCAGATTCAAAGTATGCTCGGTATTAAAGGTTGCCCGGCGTTTGATGTCGCGGCAGCGTGCGCAGGTTTCACCTATGCGTTAAGTATCGCCGACCAGTACGTTAAATCCGGCGTGGTTAAACACGCGCTGGTGGTCGGTTCCGATGTATTAGCCCGCACTTGCGATCCTGGCGATCGCGGTACGATCATTATTTTCGGCGATGGCGCAGGCGCGGCCGTACTGAGCGCTTCTGAAGAACCGGGTATTATCTCCACTCATCTTCATGCCGATGGCCGTTACGGTGAATTACTGACCCTGCCGAATGCCGATCGCGTAAATCCGGATAACCCGATTTACCTGACGATGGCGGGCAATGAAGTCTTTAAAGTGGCGGTCACTGAACTGGCGCATATTGTCGATGAGACGCTGGCGGCTAATAACCTGGATCGCTCAGAACTCGATTGGCTGGTGCCGCATCAGGCTAACCTGCGTATCATTAGCGCGACAGCGAAAAAACTCGGCATGTCGATGGACAATGTCGTCGTCACGCTGGACAGGCACGGCAATACCTCCGCGGCTTCTGTGCCGTGCGCGCTGGATGAAGCCGTGCGTGACGGGCGAATTAAAGCCGGTCAGCTGGTATTGCTTGAAGCCTTCGGGGGTGGATTCACCTGGGGCTCCGCGCTGATTCGTTTCTAGTATAAGGATTTAAACATGACGCAATTTGCATTTGTGTTCCCCGGTCAGGGTTCTCAGAGCGTTGGGATGTTGGCCGAGATGGCGGCAAATTACCCTATCGTAGAAGAAACGTTTGCTGAAGCTTCTGCGGCTCTGGGATATGATCTGTGGGCGCTCACCCAGCAAGGTCCAGCGGAAGAACTGAATAAAACCTGGCAGACGCAGCCGGCGCTATTAACCGCTTCCGTCGCGCTTTGGCGCGTTTGGCAGCAGCAGGGCGGTAAAATGCCTGCGTTAATGGCAGGTCACAGCCTGGGCGAATATTCCGCGCTGGTTTGCGCTGGCGTCATCAACTTCGCTGATGCCGTTCGTCTGGTGGAAATGCGCGGTAAATTCATGCAGGAAGCGGTTCCGGAAGGCACTGGCGGCATGTCTGCGATCATCGGGCTGGATGATGCCTCTATTGCTAAAGCCTGTGAAGAATCTGCCGAAGGGCAGGTTGTTTCGCCGGTTAACTTTAACTCGCCGGGACAGGTGGTTATCGCCGGGCATAAAGAGGCGGTAGAACGTGCGGGCGCAGCCTGTAAAGCCGCTGGCGCGAAACGCGCGCTGCCGCTGCCGGTGAGCGTACCGTCGCACTGCGCGCTGATGAAACCAGCGGCAGATAAGCTGGCGGTTGAATTAGCCAAAATTACCTTTAGCGCGCCAACGGTGCCGGTAGTAAACAACGTTGACGTGAAATGTGAAACCGATGCCGCCGCTATCCGCGATGCGCTGGTTCGCCAGTTGTACAATCCGGTACAGTGGACGAAGAGCGTGGAATTTATCGCGGCTCAGGGCGTTGAACATCTTTATGAAGTGGGTCCAGGTAAAGTCCTCACTGGTCTGACGAAACGTATTGTCGACACCCTGACAGCGTCGGCGCTGAACGAGCCGGCGGCGCTGTCTGCGGCACTTACGCAATAAAAGAGGAAAACCATGAGCTTTGAAGGAAAGATTGCGCTGGTGACTGGTGCAAGCCGTGGCATAGGCCGCGCAATTGCAGAGACTCTCGTTGCCCGCGGCGCGAAAGTTATCGGGACTGCGACCAGTGAAAATGGTGCGAAGAACATTAGCGACTATTTAGGTGCTAACGGGAAAGGTTTGATGTTGAATGTGACCGATCCTGCATCTATTGAATCTGTTCTGGAAAATATTCGCGCAGAATTTGGTGAAGTGGATATCCTGGTTAATAATGCCGGTATCACTCGTGATAATCTGTTGATGCGAATGAAAGATGATGAGTGGAACGATATTATCGAAACCAATTTATCATCCGTTTTCCGCCTGTCAAAAGCGGTAATGCGCGCTATGATGAAAAAGCGTTGTGGTCGCATTATCACTATTGGTTCTGTGGTTGGTACCATGGGAAATGCAGGTCAGGCAAACTACGCTGCGGCGAAAGCGGGCCTGATCGGTTTCAGTAAATCACTGGCGCGTGAAGTTGCGTCCCGTGGTATTACTGTCAATGTTGTGGCTCCGGGTTTTATTGAAACGGACATGACGCGTGCGCTGTCTGACGATCAGCGTGCGGGTATCCTGGCGCAGGTGCCTGCGGGTCGCCTCGGCGGCGCTCAGGAAATCGCCAGTGCGGTTGCATTTTTAGCCTCTGACGAAGCGAGTTACATCACTGGTGAGACTCTGCACGTCAACGGCGGAATGTACATGGTTTAATCACGATTGAAAAATATTTGCGTTATTAGGGCGAAAGGCCGCAAAATAACGTAAAATCGTGGTAAGACCTGCCGGGATTTAGTTGCAAATTTTTCAACATTTTATACACTACGAAAACCATCGCGAAAGCGAGTTTTGATAGGAAATTTAAGAGTATGAGCACTATCGAAGAACGCGTTAAGAAAATTATCGGCGAACAGCTGGGCGTTAAGCAGGAAGAAGTAACCAACAATGCTTCTTTCGTTGAAGACCTGGGCGCAGATTCTCTTGACACCGTTGAGCTGGTAATGGCTCTGGAAGAAGAGTTTGATACTGAGATTCCGGACGAAGAAGCTGAGAAAATCACCACCGTTCAGGCTGCCATTGATTACATCAACGGCCACCAGGCGTAAGTGAACATCTCCAGGCGGTCGTTCGACCGCCTGAGTTTTATCTTTTTGTCCCACTAGAATCATTTTCCCTCCCTGGAGGACAACCGTGTCTAAGCGTCGTGTAGTTGTGACCGGACTGGGCATGTTGTCTCCTGTCGGCAATACCGTAGAGTCTACCTGGAAAGCTCTCCTTGCCGGTCAGAGTGGCATCAGCCTGATCGACCATTTCGATACTAGCGCCTATGCAACGAAATTTGCTGGCTTAGTAAAGGATTTTAACTGTGATGACATTATCTCGCGCAAAGAACAGCGCAAGATGGATGCCTTCATTCAATATGGAATTGTCGCTGGCGTACAGGCCATGCAGGATTCTGGCCTTGAAGTGACGGAAGAGAACGCAAGCCGTATTGGCGCCGCTATCGGCTCCGGTATCGGTGGTCTCGGTCTGATCGAAGAAAACCACAGTTCGCTGGTAAAAGGCGGACCGCGTAAGATTAGCCCGTTCTTTGTCCCGTCGACGATTGTTAACATGGTAGCAGGCCATCTGACTATCATGTATGGCCTGCGTGGGCCAAGCATCTCTATTGCGACTGCCTGTACTTCAGGCGTGCATAACATCGGCCATGCCGCGCGTATCATCGCCTATGGCGATGCGGACGCGATGGTGGCAGGTGGCGCAGAAAAAGCCAGTACGCCGCTGGGCGTAGGTGGTTTTGGCGCAGCGCGCGCGCTGTCGACCCGCAACGATAACCCACAGGCGGCGAGCCGTCCGTGGGATAAAGAACGCGATGGTTTTGTACTGGGCGACGGCGCCGGTATGTTGGTGCTTGAAGAGTACGAACATGCAAAAGCGCGTGGTGCGAAAATCTATGCCGAAATCGTCGGCTTTGGTATGAGCAGCGATGCTTACCATATGACGTCGCCGCCGGAAAATGGCGCAGGCGCTGCGCTGGCGATGGTTAACGCGTTGCGTGATGCCGCGATTGAGCCTGCTCAGATTGGCTACGTCAACGCGCACGGCACGTCGACGCCTGCCGGCGACAAAGCCGAGACGCAGGCGGTTAAGTCAGTCTTTGGCGATGCCGCAAGCCGAGTGATGGTGAGCTCGACCAAATCGATGACCGGCCATCTGTTGGGCGCCGCAGGCGCAGTAGAGTCTATTTTCTCTATTCTGGCGCTACGCGATCAGGCCATTCCGCCAACCATTAATCTGGATAACCCGGATGAAGGTTGCGATCTGGACTTCGTGCCGCATGAAGCGCGCCAGGTCAGCGATCTGGAGTACGCTCTGTGTAACTCCTTTGGTTTTGGCGGAACTAACGGTTCCTTGATCTTTAAAAAGATCTAAGTTAAGCCAGAGACAGACATTAATAAAAAGGTCCGCTTGTCGGGCCTTTTTTATCAGGCATATCACCTCTTGTTCTGCGTTATTCATCCTGCCACACTAGCAGGCGACGGATAAGGAGCCACTATGTTTTTAATTAATGGCCATGCGCAGGATCAACTTGCTGTAAGCGACCGGGCGACGCAGTTCGGCGATGGCAGTTTTACGACCGCACGTATTGTTGATGGCAACATTTGCCATCTGGAAGCGCATCTTCAGCGCTTGCAGGTTGCCTGTGAAAAATTACGGATCGCTTTTAGCCATTGGTCGACCCTTCGGCAAGAGATGACAATGTTGGCCACAGGGCATGATTCAGGCGTGTTGAAAGTAATCATTAGCCGTGGCAGCGGCGGCCGGGGATACAGCGCCACGAATTGTCAGGCAGCTACCCGAATCCTCTCCGTTTCTGCTTATCCCGCTTATTATTCTCAGTGGCGTAAGCAAGGCATCACTCTTACCCTTAGTCCCATACCGCTTGGGCGCAATCCTTATCTTGCCGGATTAAAACATCTGAACCGCCTCGAACAGGTGTTGATTCGCTCTCATCTTGAGCAGACGGACGCCGATGAGGCGCTGGTTCTTGACAGCGAGGGATGGGTTACGGAATGCTGTGCGGCTAATTTGTTCTGGCGTACAGGCGACATTGTTTTTACGCCTCGTCTGGATCAGGCCGGGGTGAACGGCATTATGCGACAATTTTGTTTACGCCAACTGGCGCAATCTCCTTTCCAGGTTCTTGAAGTACAGGCGAGAGAGGAGGCAGTCAGGCAGGCGGATGAGATTATCATCTGCAACGCGCTAATGCCGATTATTCCCATACGCGCCTATCACGGGACGTCGTATTCTTCGCGAACACTGTTTCAATTTTTAGCCCCATTTTGTGAGCATCCGAATTAGTTATGAAAAAATTGTCAGGCGTTTTCCTTCTGCTGTTGGTTGTGCTGGGTATTGCCGCGGGCGTGGGGATGTGGAAAGTTCGCCATCTGGCGAACAGCACGTTACTTATTAAAAACGAGACTATCTTTACGCTCAAGGCGGGAACGGGGCGGCTGGCGCTTGGCGACCAGCTTTATGATGAAAAAATCATTAATCGCCCCCGGGTATTTCAGTGGCTGCTGCGCGTGGAGCCTGAGTTATCGCACTTTAAAGCGGGAACTTACCGTTTTACGCCCGGGATGACCGTACGGGAAATGCTTGAGTTGCTGGAGAGCGGCAAAGAAGCGCAATTCCCGTTGCGGTTTGTGGAAGGGATGCGCCTTAGCGATTACCTGAAACAGTTACGAGAGGCGCCGTATATTCGCCATACATTGCCGGATGATGACTACGCCACTGTCGCTCAGGCATTAAAGCTTGCGCACCCGGAATGGGTAGAAGGGTGGTTCTGGCCTGATACCTGGATGTATACCGCCAACACCAGCGATGTCGCTATTCTCAAGCGAGCGCATCAAAAGATGGTGAAAGCTGTCGATACTGTCTGGAAAGGCCGGGCCGAGGGGCTGCCTTATAAAGATCAGAACCAACTGGTGACAATGGCCTCGATTATTGAAAAAGAGACGGCTGTCGCCAGCGAACGCGATCAGGTGGCCTCAGTCTTTATTAATCGCTTGAGAATCGGTATGCGCCTTCAGACCGATCCCACCGTGATTTACGGGATGGGGACGAGTTATAATGGTAACTTGTCGCGTGCGGATCTGGAAAAGCCGACGGCTTATAACACGTATACCATAACCGGGCTGCCGCCAGGACCGATCGCATCGCCCAGCGAAGCGTCATTGCAGGCGGCGGCGCATCCGGCGAAAACGCCGTATCTCTATTTTGTGGCCGACGGTAAAGGCGGTCACACATTTAACACCAATCTTGCCAGCCATAATCGGTCAGTGCAGGAGTACCTGAAAGTGCTTAAGGAAAAAAATGGGCAGTAATTATATCGTCATCGAGGGCCTGGAAGGCGCCGGAAAAACCACTGCGCGCGACGTGGTGGTGGAGACCCTTGAGCAACTGGGTATTCGTAACATGATTTTTACCCGTGAGCCGGGCGGTACGCAGCTTGCCGAAAAACTAAGAAGTCTGGTGCTGGATATTCGATCGGTAGGCGACGAAGTGATTACCGATAAAGCGGAAGTGCTGATGTTTTATGCCGCTCGCGTACAACTCGTCGAAACGGTAATCAAACCCGCGCTGGCGCAAGGCGTATGGGTGATCGGCGATCGCCACGACCTCTCGACCCAGGCGTATCAGGGGGGAGGGCGCGGCATTGATCAAACCATGCTGGCGACACTACGCGATGCCGTGCTTGGCGATTTTCGTCCTGACCTGACGCTGTATCTGGATGTCACGCCGGAAGTCGGGCTAAAACGCGCCAGAGCGCGCGGCGATTTGGATCGCATTGAGCAGGAATCTTTTGATTTCTTTAACCGGACTCGCGCGCGCTATCTGGAACTGGCGGCGCAAGACTCGCGTATCCGCACCATTGACGCGACCCAGCCGCTGGATGCCGTCATGCGCGACATTCGCGCCACGGTGACGAAGTGGGTACAGGAGCAAGCGGCATGAAATGGTATCCATGGTTACGGCCCGCCTATGAAAAACTGGTAGAAAGTTACCAGGCGGGACGTGGGCACCATGCGCTACTGATTCAGGCCTTACCTGGCATGGGCGACGAGGCGCTGTGCTATGCGCTGAGCCGTTATCTGTTATGCCAGCAGCCTGAGGGCCACAAAAGCTGTGGGCATTGCCGTGGCTGTCAGCTTATGCAGGCTGGCACGCATCCGGACTATTACACGCTGACGCCGGATAAAGGCAAAAGCAGCCTCGGCGTAGATGCGGTACGCGAGGTCAGCGAGAAATTGTACGAGCACTCCCGTCTGGGCGGTGCGAAGGTGGTGTGGATTGCGGAGGCGGCGCTATTAACCGACGCCGCTGCCAATGCGTTACTCAAAACGCTGGAAGAGCCGCCGGAGCAAACCTGGTTTTTCCTTGCCAGCCCGGAACCTGCTCGTCTGTTGGCGACATTACGTAGCCGCTGTCGGCTGCATCATCTGGCGCCGCCGTCCGAATCGTATGCGATGTCATGGCTGTCGCGAGAAGTGACGGCGTCACAAGAAGCATTGCTCACGGCGCTACGCCTGAACGCGGGGTCGCCCGGCGCCGCGCTGGCGCTGTTGCAGTCTGAACGTTGGGCGCAGCGTGAGGCGCTGTGTCAGGCGTTAATGGACAGTTTGCATACGGGCGACTGGTATGCGTTATTAACGGCGCTCAATCATGAGCAAGCCCCGGCGCGCCTGCACTGGCTGGCGACGCTGCTGGTAGACGCGCTGAAACGTCAGCACGGCGCGTCGTACCTGACAAACGTTGATGCGGACGCGGTTGTTGCCGCGCTGGCGGGGCCGCTATCCCCGGCGCGTATTCAGGCAATCCTGAACGATGTTTGCCATTGTCGTGATCAATTACTTCATGTGACCGGATTAAACCGCGAACTGGTATTAACCGATCTCATTCTCCGCATCGAGCATTACCTGCAACCAGGCACCTTGTTGCCTGTTCCTCATCTTTGAGAGAGACATTATGTTTTTAGTCGACTCACACTGCCATCTTGATGGTCTGGATTATCAATCTTTGCATAAGGACGTGGACGACGTGCTGGCGAAAGCCGCCGCGCGCGATGTGAAGTTCTGTTTAGCGGTGGCGACGACGCTGCCGGGGTATCGCCATATGCGCAAGCTGGTGGGCAAGCGCGATAATGTGGTCTTTTCCTGCGGCGTGCATCCGTTAAATCAGGATGAAGCATATGACGTAGAAGAACTGCGCCTCCTTGCTGCAGAAGACGATGTGGTGGCGATGGGCGAGACCGGGCTTGATTACTTTTACACGCCTGAGACCAAAATCCGCCAGCAGGCGTCTTTTATTCATCATATCCAGATTGGCCGCGAATTGCATAAACCGGTGATTGTCCATACTCGCGACGCGCGTGCCGATACGCTGGCTATCCTGCGCGAAGAAAAAGTGACGGATTGCGGAGGCGTACTACACTGTTTTACAGAAGACAGAGAAACGGCCGGCAAATTGCTGGATCTGGGGTTTTATATCTCTTTTTCCGGCATCGTAACGTTCCGTAACGCTGAACAGTTGCGTGATGCGGCGCGCTATGTGCCGCTGGATCGGTTATTAGTCGAGACCGATTCTCCTTATCTGGCGCCGGTGCCGCATCGCGGTAAAGAGAACCAGCCTGCGATGGTACGCGACGTCGCAGAATATATGGCGGTATTGAAAGGGGTTGCCGTTGAAGAACTGGCACAGATCACCACCGATAACTTTGCTCGCCTGTTCCATATTGACGCGTCTCGCCTGTCATCAATCCGTTAAACGAGTTTTTTTAAAGCTCGTAATTAATAAACAAAACGCGTAAAGTTCACCGCCACAAAAGGGGCGGTGAGCGAGCTTATGGAAATATTCGGAAACTCATTTTGGCAGAATGTGATACTTTTTAGGCTATCTGGCGCTGAAACGTGATAGCCGTCAAACAAAATCAGACGTATTTATTTTACTCTGTGTAATAAATAAAAGGGCACTTAGATGTCCTGTCCACGGCGGGGTTCTCCCCCCTCGCCAATGCGTGAGAACGTAGAAAAGCACAAATACTCAGGAGCACTCTCAATTATGTTTAAGAATGCATTTGCTAACCTGCAAAAGGTCGGTAAATCGCTGATGCTGCCGGTATCCGTACTCCCTATCGCAGGTATCCTGCTGGGTGTCGGTTCCGCTAACTTCAGCTGGCTGCCAGCCGTTGTATCGCACGTTATGGCAGAAGCGGGCGGATCTGTTTTTGCCAATATGCCGCTGATTTTCGCTATCGGCGTGGCGTTGGGCTTTACCAACAACGACGGCGTTTCGGCTCTGGCGGCGGTAGTCGCGTATGGCATCATGGTGAAAACCATGGCTGTGGTTGCGCCGCTGGTTCTGCATTTACCTGCTGAAGAGATCGCCGCTAAACACCTTGCTGATACGGGTGTTCTCGGGGGGATTATCTCCGGTGCGATCGCAGCGTATATGTTTAACCGCTTCTACCGTATCAAACTGCCTGAGTATCTGGGCTTCTTTGCGGGCAAACGCTTCGTGCCGATCATTTCGGGTCTGGCCGCTATTTTTACCGGTGTGGTGCTGTCTTTCGTATGGCCGCCAATCGGTACGGCTATCCAGGCGTTCTCGCAGTGGGCGGCTTATCAGAATCCGGTTGTCGCGTTTGGTATTTACGGTTTTATCGAGCGTTGCCTGGTGCCGTTTGGTCTGCATCATATCTGGAACGTTCCTTTCCAGATGCAGATCGGCGAATACACCAACGCAGCGGGTCAGGTATTCCACGGCGACATTCCGCGCTATATGGCGGGCGACCCGACGGCGGGTATGTTGTCTGGCGGCTTCCTGTTCAAAATGTACGGTCTGCCGGCTGCGGCCATTGCTATCTGGCACTCTGCTAAACCGGAAAACCGCGCAAAAGTGGGCGGTATCATGATTTCCGCCGCGCTGACCTCGTTTTTGACGGGTATTACCGAGCCTATCGAGTTCTCCTTCATGTTCGTGGCGCCGATCCTGTACATCATTCACGCGATTCTGGCAGGTCTGGCATTCCCGATCTGTATCCTGCTGGGGATGCGTGACGGTACGTCGTTCTCCCACGGTCTGATCGACTTTATCGTGCTGTCCGGTAACAGCAGCAAATTGTGGCTGTTCCCGATTGTTGGCGCCGGTTATGCGATTGTGTACTACACCGTGTTCCGCGTGCTGATCAAAGCGCTGGATCTGAAAACGCCGGGTCGTGAAGACACTACTGATGACGCAAAAGCGGGGGCGACCAGCGAAATGGCGCCGGCTTTGGTTGCGGCGTTTGGCGGTAAAGAGAACATCACTAACCTGGATGCCTGTATCACGCGTCTGCGCGTGAGCGTAGCCGATGTAGCGAAAGTGGATCAGGCTGGCCTGAAGAAACTGGGCGCGGCAGGCGTTGTCGTCGCGGGTTCCGGCGTTCAGGCTATTTTCGGTACGAAATCCGATAACCTGAAAACGGAAATGGATGAGTACATCCGTAACAGCTAAGCAGTAATGATGTTGGGGAGAATTAAGGCAGCCATTCGGCTGCCTTTTTTAATGGCGCTTTACATGCCGCTCTCCGACAGTCTGTCAGAACTGATAATTGGCGGTGAGGCTGACGTTACGCGGTGCGCCGTAAACAATGGAACCATCAATATTGGTGTCGTAGGTTTTATCAAACAGGTTGTTGATGTTTCCCTGTACGGAGAAATTTTTCGTCACCTGATAGCGGGTAAACAGATCGACCAGCGCATAGCTGCCCTGTTCGGCGCGGAAAGTGCCGTACGGCGTCGTGGTATCTTTGTAAACCCGATTCTGCCAGTTCACGCCGCCGCCGACCGTCAGCTCCGGTATCGCCGGCAGACGATAGCGGGTGAATAACTTCACGCTGGTGCGCGGAAGATTAGGGTTCACGGCGTTACCTTCATTGTCCTCGGCAACATACCGGGTAGCCCCGAAAGTCATCTGCCAGTTATCGGTAATTGCGCCGTTCACTTCAAATTCGACGCCTTTGCTCACCGTTCCGTCAGTAGACTTCCAGGCAAACTCCCCATTACTGCCAGGGATGGGAATAGTGGTTGCCTGAGCGACGTTATTCTGCTCAATGCGGAACACGGACAACGTGGTGGTGAGGCGACTGTTCATCCAGTCGGACTTCAGACCCGCTTCATAGTTATTACCGGTAATCGGAGCCAGATATTGACCCGCTTTGTCGCGTTTATTCTGCGGCTGAAAGATAGAGGTATAACTGGCATAAGCGGACCAGTTGTCGTTGATATCATAAATCAGCCCGGCATACGGCGTGGTATGGTTTTTCTCCATGCTGTAGGTCAGTGTATCAACACGCCAGTTGGTATAACGAGCGCCAAGAATCAGATGCAGCGGATCGGCCAGCGAAATGCGCGTAGCGGCATACAGCGATTTCATATGCGTGGTATCGTCCTGCGCCAGATTTTGTGGCGCCCAGTGAGTTTGGGGGAAATTACCGTTAAAGGCGCTGAAGTTGCCAATGTCGTCCGGAAAGACGTTCGCCCAGGCGCTAAAATAGCGGTTATTCTGCTTACTATAACTACCGCCAAACATCATATTGTGCTGACGGCCAAACAGCTCATAAGCGCCATCGGCAAAGAGATCTATGGCATCTACTTTGCGCTTGCCGCTGTTCCAGCCCGTACCGCCGACCACGGGGTAGCTTGCGCCATAAGGACTCACCAGCGTACCTGTCTCTTTATCGACTAACGCATCGATATACATCATTTTACTGTCGAATTTGACCTCAGTATGGGTCGCATTCAGGGTCGCCTGCCAGCTTTCGGCAAAACGCTGTTTAAGCGTGACGAAGAATTTATTTATCTCTTTGTTGTTATAAGCCCAGTCCGGGGCGGTACTACGCGCGCGGTCATAGCTATTTTTGCTGCCATCGGTGTTCCAGCGCGGCAGACCGCCCCAGGTCGGGCTGTTGACATCAATTTTTTGATATTCATAACCGGCTGAAAGGCTGGTAGTTGCACCCAGATCGGCATCGATAATTCCGGAAAAGAACGCTTTCTCACTGTTATAGCGGTCCAGCCAGGAATCATTATTCTGATAACCCGCCACGATGCGCCCACGGACATTGCCGTCTGCGGTGAGCGGACTTTGCAGATCCATGACGTAACGCTGCTTATTCCAGCTACCGTATTCTGTGGAGACGTTACCTTTGAACTCCCGACTGGTGGCGTGTTTACGGATCATATTAATTGAGGCAGAAGGATTGCCGGTTCCGGTCATCAGCCCATTCGCGCCGCGAACCACCTCCACGCGCTCATACAGCGCGGTATCCGTTAGCGCATCGCCCAGATTCCAACGGGACTCAAAATACGTTGGAATACCGTCAACCATATAGTTGTCAATTTCAAACCCGCGCGAGTAATAGCTGATGCGATCGGAGTCAGCCTGGCTTCCACTGATTCCCAGCGTATTGGTCATCACCTCGCCCAGGGTTTGCAACTGCTGGTCTTCCATACGCTGCTGGCTGACAATACTGACCGACTGCGGGATATCGCGCTGAGTCATCGGCATTTTGGTGCCCGCTGCGGTCGTTTTCACGCTGTAATCCTGTTCTTCACGGTTTACGGCGTCAGCGGTCGTCTCGCCTTCGACAATAACGGTATCCTCAGCCGCGAAGGCGGCAGGCATAAATGCCATCGCCATACTCATAGCTAACAGCGACGGTGCGGCGGTGGACGGAAGGTGTTTGTCCCGGCGGTATTGAATGAAAGACATCTGAAAATCCTTGCTTGTTATTGGGGTAAGTTCAGGACGTATGACGTTGAACCTTTTCATTCTTTGCTAGTTAATGCGCATAAAAATGCAAATGAGAAATATACGCATTTGTATTAAATGTGTAAAACGGTATAACCAGGGAAACTAGAAATATTTTTTAAGCGTACAAAGGCGTCATGGCAGGGGGATATGGCGGTAAGTCCAGCATGTAGTCATTTTTCGCTTAATAAATCGTGGGTTAAAGTTGAAAGAGCGTCGGTAACTCGCTCATACTCTATACTCGCAGTATGGCTCGGCGTAGCATGTGCGCTGCAAGGGCTATTATGAAAAAGGAAAACGTCGTGGCAGAAGAAACTATATTCAGCAAAATTATTCGTCGTGAAATCCCTTCGGATATCGTTTATCAGGATGAGCTGGTCACCGCCTTTCGTGATATTTCACCGCAGGCGCCGACGCATATCTTGATTATTCCCAATATCCTGATCCCAACCGTCAATGACGTGACGGCGGAACATGAACAGGCGTTAGGTCGGATGATCACCGTGGCGGCGAAAATCGCCGAACAAGAAGGCATTGCCGAAGATGGGTATCGTTTAATCATGAATACCAACCGTCATGGGGGCCAGGAGGTTTATCATATCCATATGCACCTACTGGGCGGCCGCCCGCTAGGCCCGATGCTGGCGCATAAAGGCTTGTAAGTATGATCAAAGGATGCATCGTGGTTTCTCTGGGCTTGCTGCTGCTTACCGGCTGCCGGTCACACCCTGAAATTCCGGTAAGCGACGCGCAGTCGCTGGTGATGGAGTCCACGGTTCTGGCGGCGGGCGTCACCGCAGAGCCGCCTGAACTGACGGCGTCTGATATCCAGCCATCAGCCTCTTCCCGCGTCTATAACGAAAGGCAAGAGCCCATAACCGTTCATTATCGGTTTTACTGGTATGACGCGCGGGGGCTGGAGATGCATCCGCTGGAGGCGCCGCGTAGCGTAACCATACCCGCGCGTTCGTCGGTAACGCTATTTGGCAGCGCCAATTATCTGGGGGCGCATAAGGTCAGGCTTTATCTTTATTTGTGAGGAGTGAATTTTGATGACAAAAATGCATCGCTACGCTGCCATTGCTGCGCTGGCGATATTTCTCTCCGGGTGTATGGCGCAACGTCAACCTGCGCCAGTTGAAGAGGTAAAACCAGCGCCAGAACAACCCGCGCAGCCGCCGCAGCCTCCTGTTGTGCCGTCTGTGCCAACGATTCCACAGCAACCGGGGCCGATCGAACATGAAGATCAAACGGGCCAGCCAGCGCCTAAGGTGCGCCACTATGACTGGAACGGCGCGATGCAACCGCTGGTCAGCAAAATGTTGCAGGCTGATGGCGTGACGGCCGGAAGCGTATTGCTTGTTGACAGCGTGAATAACCGGACGAATGGGTCGTTAAATGCGAACGAGGCAACGGAAACGTTACGTAATGCGCTGGCGAACAACGGTAAATTTACGCTGGTGTCCGTACAGCAACTCTCGATGGCAAAACAGCAGTTAGGATTGTCTCCGCAGGATAGTCTGGGAACGCGCAGTAAAGCTATTGGCATTGCGCGCAATGTCGGGGCGCAATATGTACTTTACTCCAGCGCATCCGGTAACGTTAACGCGCCTGCATTACAGATGCAGTTAATGCTGGTGCAAACTGGCGAGATAATCTGGTCAGGTAAAGGTGCGGTCCAACAACAATAATCCCTTAACGCGCGACGAGATCCTGTCGCGCTATTTTCCCCAGTATCGTCCCGCCGTCGCCACATCGCAGGGGCTAAGCGGCGGGAGCTGTATTATTGCCCACGATACTCACCGTGTCGTGCTGCGCCGTCATCACGACCCTGACGCTCCACCAGCCCATTTTTTACGTCATTACCGCGCCTTATCCCAATTGCCGGCCAGTCTTGCGCCGCGAGCGCTTTTTTATACTCCAGGCTGGATGGCGGTAGAATATCTGCATGGTGTGGTAAATTCCGCTCTGCCAGATGCCGACGAACTGGCGGCCTTACTGTATCATTTGCATCAACAGCCGCGTTTTGGCTGGCGTATCGCGCTATCGCCACTATTGGCGCAGTACTGGTCGTGTTGCGATCCGGCAAGGCGTACGCCGTTTTGGTTGCGGCGGCTCAAACAGTTGCAAAAAAACGGTGAACCTCGCCCGCTGCGGCTCGCGCCTTTGCATATGGATGTCCATGGCGACAATATAGTATTAACGTCCGCCGGGTTGAGACTGATTGACTGGGAGTATGCCGGCGACGGCGATATTGCGTTGGAGCTGGCGGCAGTATGGGTTGAGGATGAACGCCAGCACCGACAACTGGCAGACGCTTATGCAGCGCGCGCGCGAATCGACGCCCGGCAGCTATGGCGACAGATACGATTATGGCACCCCTGGGTCATTATGCTAAAAGCAGGGTGGTTCGAATACCGCTGGCGACAAACCGGCGAGCAACAATTTATCAGGCTGGCCGATGAAACCTGGCGCCAGCTACGTATGAAAGGATAAGGAGAGCAGTGTGGGCCCAGTAATGTTGAATGTCGAAGGATGTGAGCTGGATGCGGAGGAGCGCGAGATACTGGCGCATCCGCTGGTTGGCGGGCTTATTCTGTTCACGCGTAATTACCATGACCCGGAACAGCTGCGCGAATTAGTGCGCCAGATTCGGGCGGCATCGCGTAACCATCTGGTGGTGGCCGTCGATCAGGAAGGCGGGCGCGTACAGCGTTTCCGTGAAGGGTTTACCCGCCTGCCCGCGGCGCAATCTTTTTTTGCGCTGCATGGGCTGGAAGAAGGGGGGCGACTGGCGCAGGAGGCAGGGTGGCTGATGGCCAGCGAAATGATCGCGATGGATATTGATATCAGTTTTGCGCCAGTGCTGGACGTCGGGCATATCAGCGCGGCAATTGGCGAGCGCTCCTATCATGCCGATCCCACAAAAGCGTTGGCAATGGCAACGCGCTTTATTGACGGCATGCATGACGCCGGGATGAAAACGACCGGTAAGCATTTCCCCGGCCACGGCGCAGTCACGGCGGACTCCCACAAAGAGACGCCGTGCGATCCACGTCCTGAAACGGACATCCGTGGCAAAGATATGTCGGTGTTCCGCACGCTGATTAGCGAGAATAAACTGGATGCGATTATGCCTGCCCACGTGATCTACCGCGCTATCGATCCGCGTCCGGCAAGCGGTTCGCCGTACTGGCTGAAAACGGTGCTGCGTCAGGAGTTAGGCTTTGACGGCGTCATTTTCTCCGACGATCTGTCGATGGAGGGCGCGGCGATTATGGGCAGCTATGCTGAGCGCGCTCAGGCGTCGCTGGATGCGGGTTGCGATATGATTCTGGTCTGCAATAATCGTAAAGGCGCAGTCAGCGTGCTGGATAATCTGTCGCCGATCAAAGCAGAACGTGTTACACGTTTGTATCATAAAGGTTCATTTTCACGCCGGGAGCTCATGGACTCAGCTCGCTGGAAAACAGCCAGCGCCCAGCTCAACCAGTTACATGAACGCTGGCAGGAAGAAAAAGCAGGTCATTAACTCGAGTTTTCGTGAGGGTGCCAGATGATTATTTATTTACACGGTTTTGATTCAAATAGTCCGGGCAACCATGAAAAAGTGTTGCAATTACAGTTTATCGACCCGGATGTTCGGCTGGTAAGCTACAGTACGCGGCATCCTAAGCACGATATGCAGCATCTGCTGAAAGAAGTGGACAAAATGTTGCAGTTGAATGTGGACGATCGCCCTTTAATCTGTGGCGTGGGGCTGGGCGGTTACTGGGCGGAGCGGATTGGCTTTTTGTGCGATATCCGTCAGGTGGTTTTTAACCCGAACCTGTTCCCCTATGAAAACATGGAGGGGAAAATCGATCGCCCGGAAGAATATGCGGACATCGCTACAAAGTGCGTGACCAACTTTCGCGAAAAAAATCGCGATCGTTGTCTGGTGATCCTCTCGCGTCATGACGAAGCGCTGGACAGCCAACGCTCAGCACAAGCGCTTCACCCGTATTATGAAATTGTGTGGGATGAGGAACAGACTCACAAATTCAAAAATATTTCGCCGCACTTGCAACGTATCAAAGCGTTTAAAACGCTGGGGTAACGCCCCCGGCAATATGGCGTTATCAATGACCGGATAACCAGCCTTGCGGCTGGTTTTTTTATGCTCAATTCTCGCAAACTGTCTATCTTTTCAGCATGAAAACTTGATGCACATCAATTTTGGTATGACCAATGCACCGTTCATGCTATTCTCATATCAGAAGCTTATTCTCATTAACGTAACTTGTTGTTAATTAAAGGCTATACTAATAACTTTTAATTAACAATTGGTTAATAAATTTAAGGGGGTCACGTTGACTACACCATTAAAAAAGATCGTGATTGTCGGCGGCGGCGCTGGCGGACTGGAAATGGCGACGCAGTTAGGCCATAAACTGGGGCGCAAGAAAAAAGCGAAAATCACGCTGGTAGACAGAAATCACAGCCATCTGTGGAAACCATTGCTGCACGAAGTGGCGACTGGCTCTCTGGACGAAGGCGTGGATGCGCTGAGCTATCTGGCTCATGCGCGTAATCATGGTTTCCAGTTCCAGCTGGGGTCGGTGATGGATATCGATCGCGAAGCGAAGACCATCACCATTGCCGAGTTGCGTGATGAAAAGGGCGAACTGCTGGTGCCGGAGCGCAAAATCGCGTATGACACGCTGGTGATGGCGCTGGGCAGCACCTCTAATGATTTCAACACGCCGGGCGTGAAAGAGCACTGTATCTTCCTCGATAACCCGCATCAGGCGCGCCGTTTTCACCAGGAGATGCTGAACCTGTTCCTCAAGTATTCGGCTAATCTGGGCGCGAACGGTAAGGTCAATATCGCCATCGTTGGCGGCGGTGCGACGGGGGTTGAGCTGTCGGCTGAACTGCATAATGCGGTAAAACAGCTGCATAGCTATGGTTATAAGGGGCTGACCAACGACGCGCTGAACGTGACGTTGGTTGAGGCTGGCGAGCGTATTCTGCCTGCGTTGCCGCCGCGTATCTCCAGCGCCGCGCATAATGAACTGACCAAACTGGGCGTTCGCGTGCTGACGCAAACTATGGTCACCAGCGCCGACGAAGGCGGTCTGCATACGAAAGAAGGTGAATATATTCAGGCCGATCTGATGGTGTGGGCGGCGGGTATCAAAGCGCCGGATTTTATGAAAGAGATTGGTGGTCTGGAAACGAACCGCATCAACCAACTGGTGGTGGAACCGACGCTGCAAACCACGCGCGATCCTGATATTTATGCGATTGGCGACTGCGCTTCCTGCGCACGTCCGGAGGGAGGTTTTGTGCCGCCTCGCGCTCAGGCGGCGCATCAGATGGCTACCTGCGCGATGAATAACATTCTGGCGCAGATGAATGGCAAACCGCTGAAAGCTTACCAGTATAAAGATCATGGATCGCTGGTCTCTCTGTCCAACTTCTCTACCGTGGGTAGTCTGATGGGGAACCTGACCCGCGGTTCAATGATGATTGAAGGACGTATCGCCCGCTTCGTGTATATCTCGCTATACCGTATGCACCAGATAGCGCTGCATGGATACTTTAAAACCGGCCTGATGATGCTGGTGGGCAGTATTAACCGCGTCATTCGTCCGCGCCTGAAACTGCATTAATTTCTCTGCGCCTCACCGGCTGCTCGCGCCGGTGAGCGCTTCTACATCACTCGCTTCGGAGTTGTCCGAATCCTTCAGCTTTACCGCCTCATCCCGCATTTTTCATCCTCATTCCGATTGGCTTTGTTCGCATACTGGTTGCAAAATTGTTACCAATAGCAACGAAGGAGGAACTCCCGTGAATAAATCAATGTTGGCGGGTATAGGGATTGGCGTAGCGGCTGCGCTGGGTGTGGCGGCAGTGGCCAGTCTCAACGTATTTGATCGTGGTCCGCAATATGCGCAGGTGATATCGGCTAAACCGATTAAAGAGACGGTAAAAACGCCGCGTCAGGAGTGCCGTAATGTCACGGTCACGCATCGCAGACCGGTTCAGGACGAAAACCGTATTGCCGGCTCGGTGCTTGGCGCAGTAGCAGGCGGCGTGATTGGACATCAATTTGGCGGCGGTCGTGGTAAAGATGTGGCGACGGTCGTCGGGGCGCTGGGCGGCGGTTATGCTGGCAATCAAATCCAGGGGTCAATGCAGGAAAGTGATACTTACACTACCACGCAGCAACGCTGTAAGACGGTGTATGACAAATCTGAAAAGATGCTTGGCTACGACGTGACCTACAAAATTGGCGATCAGCAGGGCAAAATCCGCATGGATAAAGACCCCGGAACGCAAATTCCCCTCGACGGCAATGGCCAACTGGTTCTGAATAACAAAGCATAAAAAAGCTGTACTCTGCAAGTTAGCCCCTCATTCGCTCAGGCTGAGGGGCTTTTTTTATCCGAAGCTGCGTCGTTCAGGACTTGAGTAGTTCAGGCCAGATGCGCAGAGTCGTACGCGTAATTTGCATCAGTTGTTCGAAGGTGGCTCCTTCACGGGCGCTGATCGACATTCCCTGTAAAATACAGTTTATATATTCCGCGAGCGCCTGCGGGTTACAGTGCGCCGGAATTTCACCGCGCTCCTGACGTTGGCGCAGAAACTGGATGAGCGTCTGTTCCTGCATGGCGTGGCGTGATTTTACCGTGCGGGCGATATCGCGCGAGGAGGCGGCGAGGGTGGCGGACGTATTAATCATAAAGCAGCCAGCCGGCGTGTCTGTACTGGTAAAGCAGGCGGCAATTTCTGTGAAGTAATCTTCCAGCGCCGATTCCACGCTTTTCTCTTCACAAAAGAGCTGGGCTTCGTGCTTTGAGGCAAAGCGAGTGATGTAGCGATCCAGGACAGCGCGAAATAATCCTTCTTTGTTAGTGAATTCCGCATAGAGAGTAGGCGCTTTCGCCCCGGTAGCCTCTACGAGATCGGCAAGCGAAGTTGCTTCATAGCCGTGCTGCCAGAAGAGAGTCATGGCCTTATCAAGCGCGGCTTCCCTGTCGAACACTTTTGGTCGGCCACGGCTTTTCTTCGCGCAACTCGTGGTATCCGTTGTCATGATGCCGTTGTACCTGTTTAAAGAGCGGTCTCTCTATTATAAAAACAAACCACTTCTGGCTCCAGAGTATTCATTAGAAAAATAAATCAATTCTATTCACATGAAAAATAACATCTTTATAAATTATATAACGATCATTATAAAAAGAGGTTGACGTGTGATGTAGATCACATCTATGATTAATTTATCGATCGTTAAGTTAATTCTTACGACACCCATTCATCTGCTAAAGGTCATCACTATGAAAAACGTAAAAAACCTCATCGCTGCTGCGGTACTAAGTTCGCTCTCATTCGCCAGCTTCGCCGCCGTTGAAGTTCAGGCAACGCCAGAAGGTCAACAGAAGTTCGGCACCATTTCCGCGAATGGCGGCACGAATCTGGGCTCGCTGGAAGATCAGCTGGCGCAAAAAGCGCAGGAGATGGGGGCGAAGTCTTTCCGTATTACCTCTGTTACCGGCCCGAATACCCTTCACGGTACGGCGGTAATCTATAAGTAAGCATTAACCCTCATTAATGCCGCTGCGATTGCCACAATAAAAAGAGAAAGCCTCGCGATGCATCGCGAGGCTTTTTTGTCGGTCAGCTATTCACGCTTACAGCGACTGCGGTTTCGCCTCTGCTTGACGGGTTACATCCACCGGCATTCCGGAGCGCATTTCCATAACATGTTCCATCACCGCGGCGTCGGTCTGCGGCGCGTCCTTAAAGGTCTGCATCGGGCCATTCAGCACAATCGGCAGCACCTGTGGATCGTCGCCTATATTTTTAGACAGCGGCTGATGAACTTCCACCAGGCGCACGCCGCCTGGCTCCACCGAGGCTTTAATCGGCGTATTAATAATATTCACTTTGGTTCCCGGCGTGACCTGACGGAACAATGTCTCTATATCACCGTCGCGCAGACGGATACAGCCGGAACTGACGCGCATACCAATGCCAAAATCGGCATTCGTGCCATGTAACAGATAGACGCCGCCGTAGGCCGCTAAACGAATCGCGTGATGCCCCATTGGGTTATCGGGACCGGCAGGCACCACGGCGGGGAGATCGATACCTTGCGCTTTATAACGGGCGCGAATATTGGCGGTCGGCGTCCAGGTTGGATTGGCGCGTTTATCCGAAATGGTCGTCACCATCGTTGGCGTCAGGGTATCGCCGCCCAGTTGGCCAATCCCGATAGGGTAGACCGTGACCGTATTTTTCCCCGGTTGATAATAGTAAAGCCGTAATTCCGCGAGGTTAATGACGATACCTTCACGTGGCGCGTCCGGTAGCAGCGTTTGCAGCGGAATCGTCAGCACGCTGCCTGCGCGTGGTACGTAAGGATCAATGCCGGGGTTGGCCTGTAACAGGGCTAAAAAGCCCACGTTATATTTTTTGGCGATCGCCTCCAGCGAGCCGCCGTCGTCTTCAACGACATGGAATTTATTTTCTCCCACCAGTCGACTGCCGGGGGGCGGAAGAGGCCACGTATTCGCCTGCGCGGGAAGGGCAAGCATGATGGTCGCGGTAAGCGCAAGCAACGCCCACCAGCGAGAGAGTCGCGTATTGTTGAACATTATAATAAACCCATGATTATTATGTGGTTATTTTTATAAAAGAGGAAATAAGAATTATGGCGGCTGGCTGTGTCTGGAACTGCAGGGAAGTGCAAAGAATTTGTAAAGATTAGGCCGGACGCAGAGTAATGACGCCCGACCTGACGCTTATGCAATAGCGTTTTCTTCCAGTTGCTGCATGAACTGGCGTACCCAGTCTATACGCGTTTTACGTTCGCTTAAATCCTGAATAAACTTGAGGCGCGTCGGGCCATCCAGACGGAAATGCTGCGGCTGTTTTTGCAGTAACCCGATAAGCCAGGCGGGGTCAACGTGGTTTTTCTCGGCGAACTCAATCGTTCCGCCTTTCTCGTTACCCTCCAGTTTTCGGATGCCGAGCTTTTGCGCCTGTTGGCGCAGGCGGGCGATATCCAGCAGATTACGCGCCGGATCGGGCAGCAGGCCGAAGCGGTCGATCAATTCCACTTTGATCTCTTCCAGCTCGTTTTCGTTCTTCGCGCTGGCAATGCGTTTATAGAATGACAGCCGGGTATTAACATCCGGAATAAAATCATCTGGCAGTAACGACGGCATTCGCAGCTCGACTTCCGTTTGCTGACTGGTGAGATCTTCCAGCGAGGGTTCGCGGCCTGCTTTCAGCGCATCAACGGCGTTTTCCAGCAGTTCCATGTAGAGTGAGAAGCCAATGGTTTCCATTGAGCCGCTTTGCTCTTCGCCAAGCAGTTCGCCCGCGCCGCGGATCTCCAGATCGTGGGTCGCCAGCGCAAACCCGGCGCCTAAATCCTCCAGCGACGCAATCGCCTCCAGCCGTTTTTGCGCATCGGTGGTCATGGCCTTAGGATGTGGCGTCAACAGCCAGGCGTAGGCCTGGTGGTGCGAGCGCCCAACGCGGCCACGCAGCTGGTGCAACTGCGCGAGGCCGAAATGATCCGCGCGTTCAATGATGATCGTGTTCGCGGTGGGGATATCAATCCCCGTTTCGATAATGGTAGTACACACCAGCACGTTAAAACGTTGATGGTGGAAATCGTTCATGACCCGTTCCAGCTCACGTTCGCGCATCTGCCCGTGGCCTATAGCGATTCGCGCTTCCGGTACCAGTTCCGCCAGCCGCTCTGCGGCTTTCTGAATATTTTCGACGTCATTGTACAAATAGTAAACCTGACCGCCGCGCAGGATTTCACGCAGAATCGCTTCCCTTACTACCAGGCTATCATACTCGCGAACAAAGGTTTTTACCGCCAGACGACGGGCAGGGGGAGTGGCGATAATGGAGAGATCGCGCATACCGCTCATCGCCATATTCAGCGTCCGCGGGATCGGCGTCGCCGTGAGCGTCAGAATATCGACATCGGCGCGCATCGCCTTAATTCGCTCTTTGTGGCGCACGCCGAAACGGTGCTCTTCATCGACAATCAGCAGGCCGAGGTCGCGCAGCTTCACATCGCTTTGTAGCAGTTTATGCGTACCGATCAGAATATCGATCTTACCCTCGGCGGCTTCCGCCAGGATTTGCGTCTGCTCTTTGGCGCTGCGAAAGCGGGACAGCATCTCAATGCGTACCGGCCAGTTGGCGAAACGGTCGCGGAAGTTGTCATAGTGTTGCTGCGCCAGCAGCGTGGTCGGCACCAGTACCGCTACCTGTTTATGGTTTTCCACCGCCAGGAACGCGGCGCGCATCGCCACTTCGGTTTTGCCGAAGCCGACGTCGCCGCACACCAGCCTGTCCATCGCCAGCGGTTGGCACATATCGCTCAATACGGCGTTAATCGCCTGTGCCTGATCGGGCGTCGTTTCAAACGGGAAGCTGTCGCAGAATAACTGATACTGCTCACGATCATGCTTAAAGGCAAACCCCTCTTTTGCCGCCCGTTGCGCATAAATATCCAACAGTTCCGCTGCGACATCGCGCACTTTTTCCGCCGCTTTCTGCCGGGCGCGCGACCAGGCGTCGCCGCCCAGTTTATGCAGCGGCGCACTTTCTTCCGCGCCGCCGGCATAGCGGCTAATCAGATGCAATGAGGAGACCGGCACATACAGTTTGGCGTCATTGGCGTAGGTGAGCATCAGATACTCACCCTTGATGCCGCCAGCCTCCAGAGTGGTCATGCCGGCATAGCGTCCGACGCCGTGCTCCAGATGCACTACCGGCTGACCGACGTGGAGCTCCGCCAGGTTACGAATCAACGTATCCGGGTTGATCGTGCGGCGGGAATCCAGGCGGCGACGCGCGACCCGTTCACCCAGGAGATCGCTTTCACAAATCAGCGCCAGATTGCGTTGGGTGTCGATAAAGCCATGTTCTGCGGCGCCAATCATCAGATAGCGTCCCGCATCCTGCGCCTCGTCCAGGCGTAATATCCGCTTCGGCGCGATTTTTATGCGAGCCAGGAGCTCTCCCAGCGCTTCGCGGCGTCCTTCGCTTTCCACCGAAAAAATCACCGGACCGCTGAAAGATTCGAGGAATTTACGCAGCGCGTCCAGCGGCGCTTTCTGCTGTGCCTGGATAGCCAAATCCGGTAATTTCTGGAAACCAAGATTGGTATTGGCGGCTTTTTCCGGCAGATGGTCGGTTTTAAGCTGGAGACGAGGCCAGCGTTTAAGCTCGGAAAAGAGCTCATCTACCCGTAGCCAGAGGGCTTCCGGCGGCAAAAGCGGGCGCATAGGATCGACGCCGCGATTTTCAAAACGCGCCAGCGTATCGGCCTGAAAGCGTTCGGCGCTGGTTTCCAGCGAGCCAGTATTCACCACCAGAGTATTGGCGGGGAAATAGCTAAATAATGGCGGTAACGGTTCGCTGAAAAAGAGCGGCTGCCAGTATTCGATCCCGGCGGGCAGGGTGCCTTTGCTGACCTGCTGATAGATGTGCTCGGCGTCGCGTTTTACCTCAAAGGTATCGCGCCACTGGCTACGGAAAAGCTCAATAGCGGCTTTGTCGGTAGGAAATTCGTGCGCGGGCAACAAATTGATGGCCTCGACCTCCTCCAGCGTACGCTGGGTATCCGCGTCAAACAGACGCAGGCTGTCGATTTCATCATCAAAAAAGTCGAGGCGATAAGGCTGTTCGCTGCCCATCGGAAAGAGATCCAACAGCGCGCCGCGCGTCGCGTATTCGCCATGCTCCATCACCTGATCGACATGCCGATAACCGGCGCTGTCAAGCTGCGCGCGCAGAGCGTCGCGGGACAGCCGCTGGCCTTTTTTCATCACCAGCGCATGACCATGCAGATAGCTATGCGGACAAACGCGCTGCATCAGGGTGTTTACCGGTACAATCAAGACGCCGCGCTGCATTGACGGCAACTGGTAGAGCGTGGACAGACGCGAAGAGATAATTTCCTGATGCGGGGAGAAGCTGTCATACGGTAGCGTTTCCCAGTCCGCCAGGTTCATGACCATCTGATCGGTAAACTGGCGGATTTCATCATGCAATCGCAGAGCATTTTGCATGTCAGGCGCTATGAGTACCACCGGACCGGCATGGCGTTCGGCTATCTCCGCCACCAGCGTAGCGCAGGCGGCACCGGTAAGTTCGCCCAACTGGCGCTGATCGCCCGCTTTTGTCGGCAGCGTGTAACGTTGTTTTTCAGGCATAACGGTTGTCAGTATCTCTTTTTGTTTTACGCCGCACTCTACGCGTCACCCTTCAGGCTGCTTCATGGTTGGCTGCGCGCCGGGACAGCATGAAGGACTCAGGTATTCAGGGGCATATGACTGATAAGCAATGTTCTTTATTATCCGCGATCGTTGTTTATTAGCAAATTGAATCCGCCGCATAACACGCCGAACAGGTAAAGTATGAACATGTAAGTGACTTGATTTGTCGGCCTTTTTCAGAATAACGCTGACGAACTCTTACGGTTCAGACATTTACGCATTCCGCTTTCGCTTATATACTCGGGACTTTGCTAACAGCAACCAGACGGATTACATGTATCAACCTGTCGCTCTATTCATCGGCCTGCGTTACATGCGCGGGCGTGCAGCAGATCGCTTCGGTCGCTTCGTTTCCTGGCTTTCCACTATCGGCATTACCCTGGGGGTGATGGCGCTGGTCACGGTATTGTCGGTGATGAACGGTTTTGAGCGCGAACTGCAAAATAACATTCTTGGTTTGATGCCTCAGGCCATCCTCTCTGCTGAACATGGTTCTCTTAACCCGAATCAGATGCCGGAAAAAGCGGTGAATCTGCAAGGCGTTAACCGTATTGCGCCGCTGACGACGGGCGATGTCGTACTGCAAAGCGCGCGTAGCGTTGCGGTTGGCGTGATGTTGGGTATCGATCCGGCGCAAAAAGATCCATTAACGCCGTATCTGGTCAATGTGAAGCAAAGCGAATTACAGCCGGGTAAGTATAATGTCATTCTCGGCGAGCAGCTCGCCGGACAGTTAGGGGTCAACCGCGGGGATCAGATTCGGCTAATGGTGCCATCTGCCAGCCAGTTTACGCCAATGGGACGTCTGCCCAGCCAGCGTCTGTTTACGGTGATTGGCACATTTGCCGCCAATAGCGAGGTCGATGGCTATGAAATGCTGGTCAATATTCAGGACGCGTCGCGTTTAATGCGCTATCCGGCAGGCAATATTACCGGCTGGCGTCTGTGGCTGGATGAACCGCTGCAAGTCGATACCCTCAGCCAACAGACGCTGCCGCAAGGCACGAAGTGGCAGGACTGGCGCGAACGCAAAGGCGAGTTGTTCCAGGCTGTGCGCATGGAAAAGAACATGATGGGATTGTTGCTGAGTCTCATCGTGGCAGTCGCGGCTTTTAACATAATTACTTCGTTGGGCCTGATGGTCATGGAGAAGCAGGGTGAAGTGGCGATTTTACAAACTCAAGGGCTGACGCCGCGACAAATTATGATGGTCTTTATGGTGCAGGGCGCCAGCGCCGGGATTATTGGCGCGCTGTTGGGCGCTGCGCTGGGCGCATTGCTTGCCAGTCAACTGAATAACCTGATGCCGATCATCGGCGCGTTTCTGGATGGCGCTGCGTTGCCCGTGGCGATAGAGCCGTTACAGGTGATCGTTATCGCGCTGGTGGCAATGGCCATCGCGCTGCTTTCTACGCTTTATCCTTCCTGGCGCGCTGCCGCCACTCAACCCGCTGAGGCTTTACGTTATGAATAAGATCCTGTTGCAATGCGACAACCTGTGCAAACGCTATCAGGAAGGCACCGTACAAACCGACGTGTTGCACGATGTCAGCTTCAGTATCGGCGAAGGCGAAATGATGGCGATCGTCGGCAGTTCCGGTTCGGGTAAAAGTACGTTGCTGCACCTGTTAGGCGGGCTGGATACGCCCACCTCCGGCGATGTGATTTTTAGCGGCCAGCCGATGAGCAAACTCTCTTCTGCGGCGAAAGCGGAATTACGTAACCAGAAACTGGGGTTTATCTATCAGTTTCATCATCTCCTGCCGGATTTTACGGCGCTGGAAAACGTGGCGATGCCATTATTGATTGGCAAAAAGAAACCGGCGGAGATTGACGCTCGGGCGCGAGAAATGCTGCACGCTGTAGGGCTGGAGCATCGCGCAACCCATCGACCTTCGGAACTTTCCGGCGGTGAGCGCCAGCGTGTCGCGATAGCGCGCGCGTTGGTGAATAACCCGCGTCTGGTACTGGCGGATGAGCCGACCGGTAATCTGGATGCGCGTAATGCCGACAGTATTTTTGAGCTTCTGGGCGAGTTAAATCGTCTGCAGGGAACCGCGTTTCTGGTGGTGACTCACGATTTGCAACTGGCGAAACGTATGAGCCGCCAGCTTGAGATGCGCGATGGCCGCCTGACGGCGGAACTGAGCCTGATGGGGGCTGAGTAATGGCGTCGCCTTTATCATTGTTAATTGGCTTGCGCTTCAGCCGTGGGCGGCGGCGCGGCGGTATGGTTTCGCTCATTTCCGTCATTTCTACCATCGGTATCGCGCTGGGCGTGGCGGTATTGATTGTCGGTTTAAGCGCGATGAACGGTTTCGAACGCGAGTTGAATAACCGTATTCTGGCGGTGGTTCCGCACGGGGAGATTGAAGCGGTCAATCAGCCGTGGACCAACTGGCGTGAAGCGTTGGCAAAAGTGCAGAAGGTACCGGGCATTGCCGCCGCCGCGCCGTATATCAATTTTACTGGCCTGGTAGAGAGCGGGGCCAATTTGCGCGCCATTCAGGTTAAAGGCGTCGACCCTAAGCAAGAGCAGCAGCTTAGCGCGTTACCGTCATTTGTGCAAAATCACGCCTGGGATCATTTCAAAGCGGGCGAGCAGCAGATCATTATCGGTAAAGGCGTCGCCGATGCGCTGAACGTGAAACAGGGCGACTGGGTGTCCATCATGATCCCCAATGCGAATGCCGACCATAAGCTGCTCCAGCCCAAACGCGTGCGTTTGCATGTCATCGGGATTCTGCAACTGAGCGGCCAGCTCGATCACAGCTTCGCCATGATCCCGCTTGAGGATGCGCAGCAGTATCTGGATATGGGGTCCAGCGTTTCCGGTATCGCGCTTAAAGTCCACGACGTGTTTAATGCGAACAAACTGGTGCGTGACGCGGGTGAAGTGACTAACAGCTATGTCTACATTAAGAGCTGGATCGGCACCTACGGCTATATGTATCGCGATATCCAGATGATTCGCGCCATTATGTATCTGGCGATGATTCTGGTGATCGGCGTGGCCTGTTTTAATATCGTTTCCACCTTAGTGATGGCGGTAAAAGACAAAAGCGGCGACATTGCGGTATTAAGAACGCTGGGGGCGAAAGATGGTTTGATTCGTGCCATTTTCGTCTGGTACGGGCTACTGGCGGGCTTGCTGGGCAGCTTGATTGGCGTGGCGATCGGCGTTGTCGTTTCGCTTCAGCTTACCGCCATTATTAATGGGATTGAAAAGGCGATCGGGCATCAGTTTTTGTCCGGCGATATCTATTTTATCGACTTCCTGCCATCCGAATTACATTGGCTGGACGTTGTTTACGTACTGGTCACGGCGTTGTTGTTAAGCTTACTGGCGAGCTGGTATCCGGCGCGGCGGGCGAGCAACATTGACCCTGCGCGAGTATTGAGCGGCCAGTAATCGCGGGATATAAAAACAAGGAGCGGTGATGTATTACGGGTTTGACATTGGCGGAACAAAGATTGCGTTAGGCGTATTTGACTCAACGCGGCGGCTGCAGTGGGAAAAACGGGTTCCCACGCCCCATGCCAGCTATAGCGCCTTTTTAGACGCCGTGTGCGAACTGGTCGCGGAAGCCGACCAGCGATTTGGCGTAAAAGGGTCGGTAGGGATTGGCATACCCGGTATGCCGGAAACCGAAGACGGCACGCTGTACGCCGCGAATGTCCCGGCAGCCAGCGGTAAGCCGTTGCGCGCCGATCTCAGCGCCCGACTGGATCGCGATGTGCGTCTGGACAATGACGCTAACTGTTTTGCCTTGTCCGAAGCCTGGGATGATGAATTTACGCAATATCCTTTGGTTATGGGGCTTATCCTCGGCACCGGCGTCGGCGGCGGCCTGGTGCTAAACGGGAAGCCGATTACCGGTCAGAGCTATATCACCGGCGAGTTTGGTCATATGCGTTTGCCGGTTGACGCGCTAACGTTGATGGGGTTTGATTTTCCTCTCCGCCGTTGTGGATGCGGTCAGATGGGCTGCATTGAGAATTATCTGTCCGGGCGCGGGTTTGCGTGGCTATATCAGCATTATTATCATCAATCGCTGCAGGCGCCGGAGATTATCGCGTTGTGGGAGCAGGGCGATGAGCAGGCGCACGCGCATGTTGAGCGCTATCTGGATTTACTGGCGGTTTGTCTGGGGAATATACTGACGATTGTCGATCCCGATTTATTGGTGATCGGCGGCGGACTATCGAACTTTACGGCAATAACAACGCAACTGGCGGAAAGACTACCGCGCCATCTCCTCCCTGTTGCCCGCGCGCCGCGCATTGAGCGTGCGCGGCATGGGGATGCAGGTGGGATGCGCGGTGCTGCTTTTTTACATCTTACCGACTAATCAAAAAAAGAGGTTGTTATGCAGTCGCGTCGGTTTCATCGATTAAGCCGCTTTCGTAAAAATAAACGTCTGTTGCGTGAACGTCTGCGCCAGCGGATCTTTTTCAGAGACAGAGTGGTGCCGGAAATGATGGAAAACCCAAGAGTATTAGTCCTTACAGGTGCAGGAATTTCTGCAGAGTCTGGTATTCGTACGTTTCGCGCGGCGGATGGCCTTTGGGAAGAGCATCGGGTTGAAGACGTGGCAACGCCGGAAGGATTCGCCCGTAATCCGGGGCTGGTGCAGACATTTTATAATGCCCGCCGTCAGCAGCTTCAACAGCCGGAAATACAACCCAATGCGGCGCATCTGGCGTTAGCGAAGCTTGAAGAAGCGCTTGGCGATCGCTTTTTGCTGGTGACGCAAAACATCGACAATTTGCATGAACGCGCGGGCAATCGCAACATCATTCATATGCATGGCGAGCTGTTGAAGGTGCGCTGTTCGCAAAGCGGCCAGATTCTGGAATGGAACGGCGATGTGATGCCGGAAGATAAATGTCACTGCTGCCAGTTCCCGGCGCCGCTACGTCCGCACGTGGTGTGGTTTGGCGAGATGCCGCTTGGCATGGATGAAATTTATATGGCGCTGTCGATGGCGGATATTTTTATCGCCATTGGCACATCCGGTCATGTCTATCCGGCTGCGGGTTTTGTGCATGAAGCAAAACTGCACGGCGCACATACGGTGGAACTGAATCTTGAGCCAAGCCAGGTCGGCAGCGAGTTTGAAGAGAAGCACTACGGCCCGGCAAGCCAGGTTGTGCCGGAATTTGTTGATAAATTCCTGAAAGGGCTGTAGTGCTGTTTGCCCGGTAACGCCTTATCCGGCCTACATTTCACGTTACGTTCATCTGTAGGCCCGACAGGCGCTTTGGCTGAATTAGCGTCCTGCTTTTAGCTTCTGATAATACTCTTCATAAATGGCGCTGGCGTCGCCGACATCGTTTTGCCACTCGCCTTTGCTGATGGTTTGCGCATCCGGATAGAGCGACTTATCATTGGCGACCTCCGGGCTTAACAGCTTACGCGCCGCCAGGTTGGGGGTAGGGTAGCCGATGGTTTCTGCCACCTCTTTCGCGACGTCAGGACGCAGCAGGAAGTTGATTAGCTTCAGCGCGCCCTCTTTATTTTTCGCGTTTGCCGGAATAGCTAGGCTATCCATCCAGAAAATACCGCCTTCTTTCGGCCAGACGACCTCCAGCGGCGTGCCAGCCTGACGAGCAACGAAGGCCGAACCGTTCCACACCATCCCCAGATTGACTTCCCCTTCCATATACGGATTCGCCGGATTATCGGAGTTGAAGGCCGCTACGTTCGGCATCAGTTTTTTCAACTCTTCATATGCCGCTTCGATCTCTTTCGGATCGGTAGTGTTACCGGAATAACCTAGCTTGCGCAGCGCCATCTGGAAGACTTCTCGCGCATCGTCGGTTAAAAGCAGGCTGTTTTTATATTCCGGTTTCCACAAGTCAGCCCAGCTGGTAATGGTTTTTGGATCGATAGCATCGCTGTTCACGCCAATCGCCGTTGCGCCCCAGATATACGGAACAGAATAATCGTTGTTGGGGTCAAACGGTTTGTTGAGCATTTCCGGATCGAGGTTGTGGAAATTGGTTAATTTCGACTTATCGATCTTCTGGATCATGCCTTCTTTGCGCATTTTGTCGACATAGTATGTAGAAGGAACAACCAGGTCATACGCGCCATCTTTATAGGTTTTGAGTTTGGCATACATGGTTTCGTTCGACTCGTAGGTCGAATAAATCACCTTAATGCCTGTCTCTTTAGTGAACTGTTCCAGCAGGCCCGGCGGTACATACTCAGTCCAGTTATAGAAATAGAGCGTGTCGTTGTCGGAGGCATGAGCGGCACTCATACCCAGCGCCAGGGCGCCCGCCGCGAGCAGGTGGCGTGACCATTTTTTCATTTAACGTCCCCTGAATTACGGGCCTTATCGGCCCTTGGTTTTATCACGAGCAATAAGCTGGCTGGCAATGACCATTACCAGAGACAGCACCAATAAAACGGTCGCCAGCGCGTTCACTTCTGGTGAAACGCCGACTTTTACCATGGAATAAATCTTTAAGGGTAAAATTTCATAGCCCGGCCCGGTGACAAACGACGAGACCACTACATCGTCCATCGACAACGTAAAGCTCAGCAACCAGCCCGCCGCCACTGCCGGCATCGCCAGCGGCAGAATGATTTTGCGTAAAATCGTTACCTCACTGGCCCCCAGGTCTTTTGCGGCTTCCAGCATTCTGACATCAAAGCCTTTCAGGCGCGAATAGACCGTGACGACCACAAACGGCAGGCTAAAGGTGATGTGTGAGAACAGCAACGACCAAAAGCCCAGTTGAATGCCGAGTAACATAAACAGCACCAGCAGGGAGATCGCCATCACGATATCCGGCGACATCATTACTACAAACAGCATCCCGCTGACGAATGGCTTCCCGCGAAAGCGGTAGCGATAAAGCGCCACCGCGGTTAACGAGCCAATCAACGTGGCGAAGGTCGCTGAGAAAATCGCCATCGTCAGTGAATGTTGAGCGGCCTGCAACAGACTGTCGTTATTGACCAGTAGTTCGTACCATTTAGTGGTAAAGCCCTGCCAGTTAATGCCGAACCGCGAACTGTTGAAGGAGTTCACGATCAGAATAATGATGGGAATATACAGATACGCATAGATGGCAGTCATGAAACCGCCACGGAGCAGCCGACCGATCATTCAAGTTCCACCTTCTTATTCAGAGGATGGGGTGCTTTTAGAGTATTGAAAATGATCAATTTTTTCTCTTCTCCAAAATCTCTCCAAAACGTCTCGCGGTTATCAGCAGCCAGGAAGAAGCAAGCTGCCGCTTGAAGCCGCGAATTTTACAACAAATTGCCAGACGAGCGGGAAAAAAAGGCCATTTAAATGACTATTCTCATCCGATCCGGTCATATGCGGCATTATTGCGCCTGGCAAGAGGTTACTCAGTAGGCAAACAGGAAGTACGTGAGTAAACCCTGAACGTGACGTCTGAGAAAGCGTCGTCTGATTTTATAAAAAACAACATAAACAGCCGCTTTGTTGTTCTGAGCGAACGTGTAGCGTGGTTAACTGTTCTTCCGCCATTTTTTGTATAGCCTGGGGGGCTATTCTAAAAATGGCGTGAAAAACCTGATCAGAGATGGCTTCGACTATCTCAGCTAACATACTTTGGCTGGTGCTGGGATCCGTTACGAGGAACGCCTGAAACGTCTTATCCGCTAGTAAAACCTCTTTTACCATTTTTTCAATAGGTATGTGGGTATGCGGTGGTGGTATTTCAAGCTGTTTTAATCCACACATCGCCATTGTTTCTAAAAATGCGTTTTGCTGAGTACTTTCGGATATATTCGCATGGTGTAAAATGCGCGTTGTCTTTTCAATCCCGGACTGAATTTTCGCTGCCAGGTAGGTTGCCTTTTCTTGCGCTTTCCACCCATCTAAATGTCCTTTTCTCAATTCAGTATATAAATACCCCTCTATGTTGTCTAATGGAACCGATAATATCGGCGCGCCAGCAGGATTGAGACATAATGTCGAAGGGAGGGGGTAGTCTACGATTTCGCTATATCTTCTCTTAATCATGGCCGTCATTTGTGGATGCGATTTTAAAATATCCGGGCGATCTTTCATTAAAAAATAAAGATTCCCCATGACTTCACAGCTAAAGGTATCGGTATTTTGAGTGATACGTAACAATTCGTTCTCTTCGTTTTGATCCATGATGCGAAGAATAATGGTGGCATCATTTTCATGAGGATTATGAACCTGAAATCTATCTCTTTGCGATGCGCAGGCTAACTCTTTCAACTCAAAAAAAATCTCTGTAAGCCGCTCTCGTGTGGGGGCGCGTTCGGCAAACAACATCTCATGTAGACAACGGTCCGCTTTTGCTTTGCCAGTAGAAAAAAAGAAGTCTTTAATTTTTTCCCATAAAACTTTCCACCATGCTTCTTTCGTATTCCTTGGGGAGTTGGTAAGGATTTCACTTTTTAAAAAACCATTCCCTATAGTAATCGGCATATTAATCTCACTTAAACTGGAGTAAAAATGACTACATAATTGATCAAATCGACCCTTTTTATCTCAACTGCGGGCGCATCGGATGTAATATAATTTTTAAAAGAGACTGGCAATCAGTATAAAACCTGAGAGCTTCGCGTATAAACGCATTACTGTCTGTGATAGCGTCGCTACAGGTAAAAATAAAAGAAGGACTACCGCGGATGATGTTGTAGATTTGCAATACTGGCGGCAACTTCTTTCATGCGTTTTTTATGCCGAAGGCATGAAGTTTACCCTTGAATAAACTTCATGCCTGGATGCGTGTGGATTTGTTAGCGTTGCGCAATTAATCGCTTATATCACTCACCTTCTTATTCAATAAGCGGGAAGCCCGCCAGTAAATCAACAGCATGAGTCCCATCACAATGGTCAGTGTAATGCTGGTAGCCGCGCCAAACGGCCAATCGCGAATATTCAGGAACTGTACCTTAATGACGTTACCAATCAGCAGGTTTTTCGCGCCACCCATTAAATCGGAGACGTAGAACAGGCCCATTGCCGGTAGCATCACGAGCAGGCAACCGGCGACAATGCCCGGCATGGTTAATGGAATAATGATGCGGATGAACGTTTGCATTTTACTGGCGCCGAGATCGCGTGCGGCCTCCAGTAGTGGTTTGTCGAGCTTCTCAATGCTGGAGTAGAGCGGCATGACCATAAATGGCAGCAAAATGTAAACCAGGCCGATAATAACGGCGCTCGGGGTGAACATGATGCGAATCGGTGTATCAATCACGCCCAGCCACAGCAGGAATTCATTGAGATAACCTTTAGTGCTCAGGAATATTTTCAGCCCATAGATGCGGATCAGTGAGTTGGTCCAGAAAGGAACAATCAGCAAAAACAGCAATAACGGACGTATCTTTTCCGGTAACTTCGCCAGAAACCAGGCAAAAGGATAGCCCAGCACCAGGCAGGAGAGGGTGGCGATCAGCGCCATATTCAGAGAGTGCAGGAGCACTTCAAAATAGAGCGGATCGAGCAGGCGCGCGTAGTTATCCAGCGTAAAGACCATCTTGACGAAACTGGCGTCGTCACGGGTCAGAAAGCTGGTGCCAATGATCATCAGGTTGGGCAGAAAAACAAATAACACAAGCCAACCGACGATAGTGACAATCACTACATTCTGGAATTTACTTGTGTTCTTCATCAGCCAGTACGACCTCCCAGCTTTCTACCCAACTAATGGCCATTTTTTGGTCAAGTGAATGGTCGAAGTCAGGATCGTCTTCGTTGAAGAATTCGCTGACCATCACCATTTTGCCATTTTCCAGTTCAACCACCGACTCCAGCGTCATACCTTTATAATTGCGCTCGCGCACGTAGCCGATAAGCCCTTCGATGTGGTTATCATCGTTGATCTCTTCGACGCGTAGATCTTCCGGTCGCAGCAGGACGTTCAGTTTTTGGCCTGGTTCGACAGCGAAATTGACGTATATATTGCACTCCCGACCTTCTACGCTGGCGCGGACGCGCTGTTCATCAAGCCGTTCAATGACGGTTGCGTCAAAGCGGTTAATTTCGCCGATAAAACCGGCGACAAACAGGTTTTTTGGCTCTTCATAGATTTCACGCGGCGTGCCGTCTTGCTCAATCACGCCATTACGCATTACCACGATACGATCGGACATGGTGAGCGCTTCTTCCTGATCGTGAGTGACAAAAACAAACGTGATACCGAGTTTACGCTGTAATGCTTTAAGCTCGTTCTGCATTTGTTTGCGCAATTTATAGTCCAGCGCGGAAAGCGATTCATCCAGTAATAACAGGCGAGGTTTATTCACCACCGCGCGAGCGATAGCCACACGCTGCTGCTGTCCGCCGGAAAGCTGGTGCGGTTTACGTTGTGCAAACTCTTCAAGCTGCACCATACGCAGCGCATCGGTCACGCGAGGCGCTATCTCGGCGGCTGGCGTTTTTTGCATTCGTAAGCCAAACGCGACATTTTCAAACACCGTCATATGCGGAAATAAAGCGTAGCTTTGAAATACGGTATTTACATAACGATTTTCGGCGGGAACGTGGGTGATATCCTGGTTATCCAACATGATATGCCCGGCATCAACGGTTTCCAGGCCGGCAATCAGGCGAAGAACGGTTGTTTTACCGCAGCCGGAAGGGCCAAGCAGCGTGAGGAATTCGCCATTGTTAATGGTCAAATCCAGTTGCGAAATGACCTCTTTGCCATCGAAACTTTTGCTAATTCCCGACAAAAGCACCAGCGGTGAAAGCGAACGCGGTTGATTATTCAATTTCTTACTCTGTCCCATGTAAACGCAACGGATGGCTGACCGCTGCGGGGTTTGTGGTTAACCACCTTAATCACTCTTAATGAGGGCGGTCATTCTACGGCAAACCACTGTGATCGCCAATCCTTGTTGCGAATTACTGACTTAGCTTTATAGTCAGAAAGCGTGTCAAAGTGAAATATTCTTGTTTGCAGGGATAAAAGTGACCTGACGCAATATTTGTCTTTTCTTGCTTATTAATAATGTTGTCACGAAAAGTGAGGGTGACTGCATGGATAAACTACTTGAGCGTTTTTTACACTACGTATCGCTGGATACCCAATCAAAGTCGGGTGTTCGGCAGGTTCCCAGCACTGAGGGGCAGTGGAAGTTACTACGTTTGCTCAAACAGCAGCTCGAAGAGATGGGGCTGGTTAACATTACATTAAGTGAAAAAGGGACGTTGATGGCGACGCTCCCGGCCAATGTTGAGGGGGATATTCCCGCCATTGGTTTTATCTCCCATGTGGATACCTCTCCGGATTTCAGCGGTAAAAACGTTAACCCGCAGATTGTCGAGAATTATCGCGGCGGCGATATAGCATTAGGGATTGGCGATGAGGTGTTGTCACCCGTGATGTTCCCGGTACTGCATCAATTACTGGGACAGACGCTGATTACTACCGATGGTAAGACATTGCTGGGCGCGGACGATAAAGCCGGCGTTGCGGAGATCATGACCGCGCTGGCGGTGCTGAAAGGTAATCCTATTCCCCACGGTGAAATTAAAGTGGCGTTTACGCCTGACGAAGAGGTAGGGAAAGGCGCGAAGCACTTCGATGTTGAGGCCTTTGGCGCGCAGTGGGCCTATACGGTCGACGGCGGCGGCGTGGGCGAACTGGAGTTTGAAAACTTCAATGCCGCCTCGGTGAATATCAAAATCGTCGGCAATAACGTGCATCCCGGTACGGCAAAAGGCGTGATGGTCAATGCGCTGTCGTTGGCGGCGAGGATTCACGCGGAAGTGCCGGCGGATGAAGCGCCTGAAACCACCGAAGGTTACGAAGGGTTTTATCATCTGGCCAGCATGAAAGGCACCGTTGACCGGGCCGAAATGCACTACATCATTCGCGATTTCGACCGTAAGCAGTTTGAAGCGCGTAAACGCAAAATGATGGAGATTGCCAAAAAAGTCGGTAAGGGGCTGCATCCGGACTGCTATATCGAACTGGTGATTGAAGACAGTTATTACAATATGCGCGAAAAAGTAGTTGAACATCCGCATATTCTCGATATCGCCCAGCAGGCCATGCGCGACTGTCATATTACGCCGGAGATGAAACCGATTCGCGGCGGTACAGACGGGGCGCAACTGTCGTTTATGGGCCTGCCGTGTCCTAATCTCTTTACCGGCGGATATAACTATCATGGTAAACATGAGTTTGTGACGCTGGAGGGGATGGAAAAAGCGGTACAGGTGATTGTGCGTATCGCGGAGCTGACGGCTAAGCGCGGCCAGTAGCGAATGTTACGCATTGTGGTGAAGCGTTTTATTATTTATGGCGGGATATTTTCCGCCATCAATTTTTCTGCCTGGAGCGCCGAATATACGCCTTCCTGGTCCCAGCGCCAGCAACAATCTGCAGCATGTTTTATGACCGGCGATGAAACCTGCATGACGTTTATTGATGATGCGGTGAGGCTGGCCTCGCGGCAATATGGCAAACGCTCAATACAGCTTGTTCGTAGCCTGCTATTACAAAGTGATATTTATCAATGGCTGGGTAAACCTGAATTAACGCCGCAAATGCTGCTGCGAGCGCGGGCAATAATGAAAACATTTCCGGCGGGCACTTATCCGGGCGATCGGGCCGATATGTTTGAACACCTGGCGGCCTTTTATGTTTACAGTGACGATCGCCATATAGAGTATTCATCTACAGAGCAGTGGCGATACGAGATTAAGGTTGATTACCGTCAGCGAATAGCCTGGCAAGAGCAGGCATTAACGTGGCGTCTTAAAGACAAAAAGGCATCGACGGAGGCATTGGTTTATACCTTAAACAGGATGCGCGACGCTTATTCTGATGCGCTGGAAGAGCGGGATGTCGAATGTGATAGTGCGCGTAAAGCCTATTATTTGGCGAAGATAGACGCAACGGAGCGGCAGTGGCTGAACGTTATTTTACGGGATAAAACCTGGGATAATCGTGAGCGCGTCGCCTCTTTTTTGCAGCAGAAAGCGGATATTGCTTATAATGCAGGACATATTAGCGAGGCGATTAATGCGCTAAGTCAGGCGCTAAAAATTAAGCAAACGCTTTATGGCGCCGAATTCGGCGAAATGACGGTTGACAGCAATAATCTTGCTGGCTTTTATGCACAGGGCCATCATTATAAGGAAGCGAAAGATCTCTACCTTAAACTTATCGCGTATTACCAGAGCCGTTTAACGCCAATGGCGACGGTAATATCACGATTACGCTTTTATTTGCCCGAAAACATCGACCTGGACAGTACCTCCCCCTATCTCCCATTGCTGGAAGAATATAAACGTCGGCAGTCTGACGTATCAATGGTGTTGTATGGTATTTCGCTGCTTTATCAGAATAATCAACAGCTTGAACAAGCAAAAGACTTTGCGGAACGCGCCTTTACGCTTGATGCCGTAGCTTATCCAGCAAAGATGCAGTATGAACGATTACAGCAACTGGCTAATATTGCCGAAGGTCTTGGCGATAACGTACTGGCGCGGCGCTATCGGCAAATGTCATTTCGCCATCGAATGGCCCACTCGATTTATCCGGGCGATCCGCAATATAACGATTTCGCCAAACCTGGCGGCGATCGTTGTGGATAGTTTGCGTCAGCCCGGCGGTCGCCGGGCATTGCGATGTTCTTATCCTTCGAAGAACCAGTACCCGCTATTCACCAGCGCCGCCAGCATCGCGAGGAAGGACGGGTCTTCCAGCGCATCGCCGAAGTTTTCAGCGGTCAGTGCAATATGACTGGCGAGCGCCTCCAGAGCGGGGCGATGCGGAGAGTCTATTTTTTCGCCATTCGCATAGACCTCATCGCCGATACGCAATACGCGAAGCCCGCCGAGACGTACTAATACCTCGCCTTGCTTTAAGGCATCGTAAATTTCATCAGGCTGATACGGCGGCTCCGGCGGCGCAATATCCAGTTCGTGGCGTGACTGAGAGAGAAACTCGCCAAGCCACTGTTGGAAATGCGCGGGTTGATTGATCAAATCGAGCATCATATTACGCAGTTTATCCATCTCCTGCGGCAGGATATCCGCCGGATGCTTGCGGGACGGCATATCCGGATCGCTGTAGTATGTATTGCCCAACTCCCGTTGCAGGACGTAATCGGCAAAACCGCTGATCAGCTCACGGCTATTGGGCGCGCGAAAACCGACCGAATAGTTCATGGCGTTTTCCAGCGCATAGCCTTCATGCGGGAATCCTGGCGGAATATACAGAATGTCGCCCGGCTCCAGCTCTTCATCAATAATGGCCTCGAACGGATCGACTTGTAACAGGTCGGGATGCGGGCAGTGCTGACGCATTTGCAGCTTTTCGCCCACGCGCCAGCGACGGCGACCGGTTCCCTGAATAATAAACACATCATACTGATCCAGATGCGGGCCAACGCCGCCGCCGGGAACGGAAAAGGAGATCATCAGATCGTCGATACGCCAGTCCGGCAGAGCGCGGAACGGGCGCATCAGCGCGGCGGTGGGTTCGTGCCAGTGGTTTACCGCCTGTACCAGCAGCGACCAGTTGCTCTCACCCAGATGATCGTAGCTTTCGAAAGGGCCATGGCTGACCTGCCATTTGCCATCCTGATGGCTAACGAGTCGGCTGTCGATTTCACTTTCCATCGCCAGCCCCGCCAGCTCATCCGGCGAGAGCGGATCGATAAAGTTGCTAAACCCACGTTTTAAGACCACCGGGCGTTTTTGCCAGTGGTGTTCAAGAAAGTCGGGCCAGTTAAGAGTTAATTGGTATTCCATGTTAAGTATCCGCAGGCTGGTATCTGACACCGATTATAACGGATGCTTAACGAGATGCGTGGAAGAACGCACAGAAATGTTTATTCCTCTTTCTGTGTGGGGTGCTGTCGGCCAAAAACGACCTCCATACGGGCACCGCCGAGCAGACTGTCGCTGGCAATGATCTGCCCGGCGTATTGTTCCGTAATCTCGCGCGCGACAGCCAGCCCCACGCCTTGTCCTGGTCGTAGGGTATCGGCGCGCTGACCGCGATCAAACACCAGGGATCGTTTACTGTGGGGAATGCCAGGGCCATCATCTTCGACGAAAATATGCAAATGATCGTCGGTCTGGCGAGCCGAAATCTCGACAAACTCCAGGCAATATTTACAAGCGTTGTCCAGTACGTTGCCCATTACTTCGACAAAGTCGTTTTGTTCGCCGACAAAACTGATCTCTGGTGAAATATCCATACTGATATTCACCCCTTTACGCTGATAAACTTTATTTAGCGCGGAGATCAGGTTATCTAACAACGGCGCGACGGGATGCAGTTCGCGGCTTAACAACACGCCACTACCGCGCATACTGGCGCGATGCAGATAATAGCCAATCTGCTGGGAAATCCGGCTGATCTGTTCCAGCATCACCGGTTCAGCTTTGCTGACGCTCATCTTTTCGTTGCGTAAAGAGCGTAACGTACTCTGCAAAACCGCGAGCGGCGTTTTTAAACTGTGCGTCAGGTCGGTCAGGGTCGTGCGGTATTTGTTATAACGTTCACGCTCGCTTTTGAGCAGTTGATTAAGGTTGCGCACAAGGCTGGTCAGCTCACGCGTCGTCTCCGGATTGAGCATTTCGCGGTGATGATCTTCAAGCTCGCGGACTTCCCGCGCCAGCGCCTCGATAGGGCGTAAGCTCCACCAGGCGGCGATCCACAGTAAAGGAATGACTAACAGTAAATTGGCGGCCAGCACGTATACGAACCAGCTCCACACCATATAGGAGCGTTTTAGTTCTATCGGAATGGTATCGACCACCACGATGGTTAACTGCGGCATCCGCGCCGTGGCAGGATAAATATTTACCGCTACCGAGTGGGTCATCTCCGCATCATCGTCATCTTCACGTACTTCTTTGAGTTTTTCCTGCGCGGAATGGTCCTCGCTCAATAGCGTGCTGGTAGCGTCTACGTTGGTTTCAATTTCATGGAAGCCGTTCGTTTTTAACCATTCCGGTTGAATGCTTTTAATCAGCCAGGGGATATTGCGCTGCGTCCATAATAATTTGCCCGTTTCATCGTAAATCAGCGTCATGGTCGGGCTTTGCATGTCCAGATTTTCAGGCAGCTCAACGCTGATTTTATTATTTTCCCATTTGGCGAGGGTATAAAACAGGTTGCTTTCGCCGCGCAGCAAACGAAAGGTGGTTTTATCAAAACTTACGCTATAGCCGACCAGCGCCACTATGCCATATGCCAAAGAAAGCACCAGCACGACGCCGGCTGTCGCCAGCAAAAAACGAACCCGCAGCGACAGCGGCAGAAAATGGCGAGCAAATTTATTCATTAGCGCAATTCAAAAAGATATCCTTGTCCGCGTACGGTGGTAATGACATCGTGCGGATACTGGGCCTGTATTTTTTTCCGCAGACGCCCCATGAGAACATCAATGGTATGACTTTCCCGCAGTTCCGCATCCGGATACAGTTGAAGCATCAGCGAATCTTTGCTGACCACTTTACCGTTGTTACGGATAAGCGTTTCCATAATGGTGTATTCGAACGCCGTGAGTTTGATGACCTCTTCATTGACGGATAATTCCCGGCGTGAGAGATCCACCTGGAAAGGCGGGATGTTGATCACCTGGGAGGCCAGACCGCTATTACGGCGCATTAACGCCTGCATACGCGCCATTACCTCTTCGATGTGGAATGGCTTCGTCACGTAGTCATCGGCCCCGGAGCTGAGAACCTCGACTTTATCCTGCCAGCCTTCGCGCGCGGTTAACACCAGAACCGGCAGTGAAACATCACTGCTGCGCCAGCGGCGTATTAAGGAAAGGCCGTCTTCATCCGGCAGACCTAAATCGACAATAGCGATATCCGGAAGGTGTTCATTAAGGTAGTAATCAGCTTCCCTGGCATCTTCTGCGGCATCGACCTGGTGACCTGAATCCTGGAGCTGAACCTTCAGGTGGTGGCGTAATAATGCATTATCCTCTACAACCAGTACGCGCATCATCTCTTCTCCCTTGTGTTAACAATAAGAACAGTCTAGCGTTGATTATGGTGCTTTGGGGATAAACGGTTAATAAACCAGACAAATAGTCACCCTCTTTCTGAAGAAAAGAGGGTGAGGCACGCATTATTTAAGTTCGTCGACCAGAGTCACAGCGCGACCGATATAATTTGCCGGCGTCATGGCTTTAAGGCGCGTTTTTTCTGCTTCCGGCAGGGCCAGACTATCAATAAACTGTTTCATTCCTTCGGCATCGACACGCTTGCCACGGGTCAACTCTTTCAGTTTTTCATAGGGTTTTTCAATACCATAGCGGCGCATGACGGTCTGGATCGGTTCGGCTAATACTTCCCAGTTGTGATCCAGTTCGTCAAGCAGATGATCGCGGTTTACTTCCAGCTTGCTGACGCCCTTCAGGGTGGACTGATAAGCGATAAGCGCATAGCCGATGCCGACACCCAGGTTACGCAGGACGGTTGAGTCGGTCAGATCGCGCTGCCAGCGGGAAACCGGCAGTTTGTTTGCCAGATGGTGCAATACTGCATTAGACAGACCGAGATTGCCTTCTGAGTTTTCAAAGTCAATGGGGTTAACTTTATGCGGCATGGTAGAAGAACCGATCTCCCCGGCGATGGTTTTCTGTTTGAAATGGTTCAACGCAATATAGCCCCAGACATCGCGATCGAAATCGATCAGGATGGTGTTAAAGCGTGCGATACAGTCAAACAGTTCCGCAATATAATCATGCGGTTCAATCTGGGTGGTGTAAGGGTTCCACTGGATGCCCAGCGAGGTGACGAACTCTTCGCTGAACTGATGCCAGTCAACTTCCGGATAGGCGGCGATATGCGCGTTATAGTTGCCTACGGCGCCGTTAATTTTACCGAGGATCTCCACCTGGTTGAGCTGGCGGAACTGACGCTCCATACGATACGCCACGTTCGCCATCTCTTTACCCAGAGTGGAAGGCGTTGCCGGCTGGCCGTGGGTGCGGGAGAGCAGAGGAATGTCGCGATACTGCGTGGCGAGATCTTTAACCGCGTTAATCACCTGACGCCAGTAAGGCAGGATCACTTCATCGCGCGCGGTTTTGAGCATTAACGCGTGCGACAGGTTGTTAATGTCCTCAGAAGTGCAGGCAAAGTGGATAAATTCGGAAACGTCATGTAGCGCCGGGATCGCGGCGACTTTTTCTTTCAGAAAATACTCAACCGCTTTCACATCGTGATTCGTGGTGCGCTCAATGGTTTTAATGCGCGCGGCATCTTCTTCATTGAAGTTTGCCACAAGCGTATCCAGGTAACCGTTTGCGTCGGCAGCAAAAGCAGGAACTTCCTTGATCGCTGCGTGCGCGGCTAATTTCTGCAGCCAACGTACTTCGACTTGTACACGAAATTTCAGCAAACCGTATTCGCTAAAAATTCCGCGCAGCGCGCTGACTTTATCGCCGTAGCGTCCATCGACAGGGGAAACGGCGGTCAGTGAGGATAATTCCATAGATCATAACTCCGGGGTTAAATGAGCAAGAATTTGTTTTGCCTGAGTCGTCAGGCGATGACGAGAAAACATAAGCTGTAGGCGACCACCGCCTACCTGATGCCAGAGCACGGCTGCACGGATGCCTGCCAGTAGCGAGGCGCGGACTTTGGCCTGCACCTGCGGACTTTGCAGAACGGCCGGGGAGCCCGTCACCTGAATGCGCGGGCCCAATGGGCTAATCACATCCACGTAGATGCCCGCCATGGCGCTCATTAACGTGTCTGACTGTAAATCAAAATGGTCAAGCTGGCGCTGCAGGCCGTTAATGCGATCGCCTAACGTATTCAACGCGCCTTTGGCGGATGACAGCTTGCGCTCCAGCACCATCAGGCTAAGCGTATAACGCGTCAGTTCGGCGTTAAGTCCTTGTCGGCTGCTGGCATTCAGCACGCCGAGCAGTGTTTCCAGACCAAGACGCAGGTTAGCTTCGCTGCCGCCGAACACGCCCAGAGTAGAACTGGGATTCATATCAATGACACTGTTGAGTGAAACGTGCAACGCGTCGGCATCACAGTGCCCCTGGTGCGCCAGTTGTTGCACCAGGCGTGCCGACTGGCAAATGCCAGACAGCGCGAGGGTGATGTCATAATAATTCTTTGCCACAATCACTGCTTCCTTGTATCAAATAAAATACACTTCATCTTTTAAGCCGCTTTGAGGCGACTTGAATGGTGTTGTGTATTGAATAATCAGACCGTCAGCGGCAGTCGCTGCTCGATAATGCCGCCGCCCAGGCAGACTTCGCCGCTGTAAAAGACAGCGGACTGGCCCGGCGTAACGGCGGCAACCGGCTCGTCAAAAATGACCTCGATACGATCGTCATCCAGCGCGTTAATCGTGCACGGAATATCGGTCTGGCGGTAGCGGGTTTTTACCGTACAGCGCAGGGTGCCGGTGAACGGTTCGCGATCGACCCAATGTAGCTGCTGGGCGATGAGGCCTACCGACATCAGGCGTGGGTGCTCATGCCCCTGGGCGACAATTAACACATTGTTTTCAACGTTTTTATCCACCACATACCAGGGGTCTTCGCTACCGTCTTTGGTACCGCCGATTCCCAGCCCTTTACGCTGACCGAGCGTATGATACATCAGACCCTGATGCTCGCCGATTTCATCGCCGTCAACGGTAATGATTTTCCCCGGCTGCGCAGGCAGATAGCGCCCTAAAAAGTCGCGGAATTTGCGCTCGCCGATAAAGCAGATACCGGTAGAATCTTTTTTCTTTGCGGTTACCAGCCCCAGATCTTCGGCGATTTTACGCACCTGCGGTTTTTCCAGCTCGCCAACCGGGAACAGACTTTGCGCAATCTGCTCATGGCCAAGCGTATAGAGGAAGTAGCTCTGATCTTTGTTACCGTCGAGCCCGCGCAACAACCGGCTTTTGCCGTTTACATCCGCGCGGCGAACGTAGTGACCGGTGGCGATATAGTCGGCGCCTAAATCTTCTGCGGCAAATTCAAGGAAGGCTTTAAATTTGATCTCTTTATTGCACAGAATATCCGGGTTCGGCGTACGGCCCGCTTTGTACTCTTCAAGGAACAGTTCAAAGACGTTATCCCAATATTCTGCGGCAAAATTAACGGTATGCAGTTCAATGCCAAGCTTGTCGCACACGGCCTGCGCGTCAGCCAGATCGGCTGCCGCGGTACAGTATTCCTCACCATCGTCCTCTTCCCAGTTCTTCATGAACAGGCCTTCTACCTGATAACCCTGTTGTTGCAACAGCCAGGCGGAAACGGAGGAATCGACACCGCCGGACATGCCGACGATCACTTTTTTTGGGCTTTCTGACATTGGAATACTCGCGACATTGAACTTCAAGGCGGCGTATTCTACCACGCAGCCCTTTACTTGACACCCTCTGTAAACGGCCAGTTAAATTCGCCCACTATAGATAAGGGGTAACATTGTCCCGTTTGATAACTGCGAATGCTTTCAGCCACCAGCGGAGAACGTAAATTCGGCGCGTTCAGAATCTCGTCGGCGCTCACCCAACGGCAGCAATCGATGTCATTGTCATGGGGGGCGGTCGCGCAAATATGATCAAGCTTGATAGCGAATAAAAAGCGCAGGAACGGGGTTTTATCCGGCGCAATCCACTGATGCATACGGATAAAATACTGTGGTTGCGCCGTGATGCCAGTCTCTTCCCACAGTTCTCGCGCGGCGGCCTGCGCCAGCGTTTCATCTGCCTCCAGGTGTCCGGCAGGTTGATTCCATAACGATTTACCGTTGATGGTCTCTTCCACCACCAGAAATTTATCTTCGGCATGTACGATGCAGGCAACGGTCACGTGCGGCTTGAACATAGGCATCCTTATTAAAGCGGTTTATCAATGTGGTCATAGATCGCGTCAAGCTGTTTCAGACGCTCGTTATAAGCTTTTGTCAGGCAGGTGACGTCGGCCTTGCACTGCTGACGCTGTTTAAGCCAGCTCTGCTGGGCGTCCTGCAGCGCGCCGCGACTGCCCATCGCGAACAACCCTTTCAGAAACTGATATTTGGTGTGCATTTCCACGTCTTTATCATTCAGCGTCAGGTGCGCGCAGATAGCCTTTTCATCCGCAGCCTGCGCTTTCTGGCAGTCGAAGCTGGCCGCATTAACGGATAACGGTGTTAATAAAGCAAAAGCTATGAGAAGCCGTTTCATCTGTCTTTCTCCTGTGCGATCTCGCGCCACTGTCCATTATCGAGGCCGTTGAGCGTGTAGTCGCCCATGCTGTAACGAATTAATCGTAGAGTGGGATGACCGACATGCGCTGTCATGCGTCTTACCTGGCGGTTGCGGCCTTCATATAAGGTGACTTTTAGCCAACTGGTGGGAATATTCTTCCGTTCGCGAATCGGCGGGGTGCGCGGCCACAGCCAGTCAGGCTCCGCGACAATCTCAATACCGGCGGGCAGGGTAGGGCCATCGTTGAGCGTGACGCCAGTACGAAGCGCCTGCAGCGCTGCATTATCCGGGATGCCTTCTACCTGAACATAGTAAATCTTGCCGGTGCGCTTGCCCGGTTGCGTGAGGCGCGCCTGCAGCGCGCCGTCATTAGTCAGCACCAAAAGCCCTTCGCTGTCGCGGTCCAGGCGGCCTGCGGCATAAACGCCTTGCACAGGAATAAAATCTTTTAACGTGCGGCGACCTGCTTCATCCGTGAACTGCGGCAACACATCGTAAGGTTTATTGAACAAAACCACGCGTTTTGGCTGGTTTTCTTTCCGTGATTCAGATGCTTGTCGTGAGCTGAATCGCTTAACGTAGTGATTTCTAAAAGAAGTTTTTTGCATGGTGTTTTCAGAACTTATTAATTGCCGCATTATAGCGCAATAATGAGTGTCTTTCATGGCGGCAAACAATAGGGTAGTATTGACATGCTCATTACAAAACATTAACAAAAAATTGCTCTAACGCAGTCGTGCAGCAGGACGCCATTGCACATGCAGCGCGATGACAGACGAGCAAACCAGAAGCGCTCGAAGGAGAGGTGAATGGAAAGCAAAGTAGTTGTTCCGGTGGAAGGTAAGAAGATCACCCTGCAAAACGGCAAACTCAACGTTCCTGAGAATCCGATTATCCCGTTTATTGAAGGCGATGGTATCGGTGTTGATGTCACTCCAGCCATGCTTAAAGTGGTCGATGCCGCCGTCGAGAAAGCCTATAAAGGCGAGCGTAAAATTTCCTGGATGGAAATTTACACCGGAGAAAAATCCACACAGGTTTACGGCCAGGATGTCTGGCTTCCCGCTGAAACCCTTGATTTAATTCGTGATTACCGCGTAGCGATTAAAGGTCCGTTGACCACGCCGGTTGGCGGCGGTATTCGCTCTCTGAACGTTGCCCTGCGTCAGGAGCTTGACCTGTACGTTTGTCTGCGTCCCGTTCGCTACTATCAGGGCACGCCAAGTCCGGTGAAACATCCGGAGCTGACCGATATGGTCATCTTCCGTGAAAACTCTGAAGACATCTACGCCGGAATTGAATGGAAAGCTGACTCTGCAGACGCTGAGAAAGTGATCAAGTTCCTGCGCGAAGAGATGGGCGTGAAGAAAATTCGCTTCCCGGAGCACTGCGGTATCGGTATCAAACCGTGTTCTGAAGAAGGCACTAAACGTCTGGTTCGCGCGGCGATTGAATACGCTATTACCAACGATCGCGATTCCGTTACGCTGGTACATAAAGGCAATATCATGAAGTTCACCGAAGGCGCGTTTAAAGACTGGGGCTACCAGTTGGCGCGCGACGAGTTCGGCGGTGAGCTTATTGACGGCGGTCCGTGGCTGAAAATTAAGAACCCGAACACGGGTAAAGAGATCGTGGTTAAAGACGTTATCGCCGATGCGTTCCTGCAACAAATCCTGTTGCGTCCGGCGGAATACGACGTTATCGCCTGTATGAACCTGAACGGTGACTATATTTCCGATGCCCTGGCGGCTCAGGTTGGCGGTATCGGTATTGCACCGGGTGCGAATATCGGCGACGAATGCGCGTTGTTTGAAGCGACTCACGGGACTGCGCCGAAATATGCGGGCCAGGATAAAGTCAACCCAGGCTCCATTATTCTGTCTGCGGAGATGATGCTGCGCCACATGCAGTGGTTCGAAGCCGCAGACCTGATTGTTAAAGGTATGGAAGGCGCGATTGCCGCGAAGACCGTGACCTATGACTTTGAACGCCTGATGGAAGGCGCTAAGCTGCTGAAATGTTCAGAGTTTGGTGACGCGATCATCGAAAACATGTAATCCAGTTTTTGGGTTAAACAAGAACGGGAGCCGAAGGGTTCCCGTTTTTATTACCTTCTTAAAGTTCTTCCCCAAAACTTTCCCCAAAACGTTTCCCCAAAACCCTTATGATTTCACCCTGTTTTTGTGTTGACGATCACCCAATCTTTTCCTCTGTCATCATTATATTTGTCTGTCATTTTTCTTGATTTATGGCCGAGTAATTTTTGCGTGTCGACACCTTGTTCTCTGTACAAGCGTTCTGATAATGATCTCTGTTCGTGAAAAGTGGGTGGGGATCCCTTATCCCATTTCAGTCCACTTCTGTCACGTGCTTTTTTGAATGTTGAAGTTAAAGAACTGGTTGAAACCTGATCACCGCGGTTTGCTTGTGAGGTGGTATGTCTGAAATGCACAAGATATTTACTGATGACTGCATCCCGGCATTTAGATACAACGTCCCGAAGAGTTAAACCCAGGGCTTCACATTTCAAGTCCAATGGTATGGCTAAACGCGATCCTGTTTTTTCCTGTTCGACATGGAGCATATCGTCCCATATGTCTTTAAACTTCATGTTACAGATATCGCCCAAACGCTGACCTGTTATTATCGCGAGCAACATTCCACACTGGAGGTATGGTTCTTGCTTTTCGGCAGCTTCATAAATAGTTTTCCACTCTTCCAGAGAAAGACGCTGACGAGTGACTCTGTTTCTCGGCTGCTTGGTCGCCAGGGCAGGGTTATAGCCTGGAGGGACATGACCGTTATGTTGCGCTTCTTTGAATACATCAATCAAAACCATGCGAACAACTTGCGCCATACGATTATGGCCTTCAGCCTTAACTGCATCCGTGATCTCAGAGATATCCAATGCGGAAATATCTTTCAAATATTGCATACCGCAATGTTCGCGAAATAACCTGACTGGTTTTGCTTTCTGTCGATAAGAATTAGGTCTGAGTTCACGGTGTTTTAACCGTTCGTCCTGAATTTCAATATACTTATCAATCCACTCAGTGACAGTTATGTCCGTTCTTCTGCCTTTCATTCTGGCAATACGGTCGTTAACACTAAGAACCTGCCTGGTTCTTTGTTCTGCAATGATCGTGTTCGCTTCGGATGCAACCTTTTTAGCTTCCACTTCATCAGTACCCAAGCTGTGAAAGCGTCCTGAAACAGGATGTTTATATTGCCAATAAATCTTGCCCGTCCGCTTATCTAGCTTGCAGTATAGATTCGGAATTGAAATTTTGTGAGAACGTGGTCTAGCAGCCATCTGCAATAATCCGTTGTAATCTTGGACTGGCGTTTGCTGGAATTTTCGGTTCGGCAAGCGTACCAACAAATCGAGCATTACGGTCTACCATCCAGCAACGACCTACTTTAACAGCTGGAGGTATCATCATTTTGCCTTTAGCGTATTTCTTAAGGATACGCTCACTTGGTGCTTGCGCTCCGAACTCCTCATTGGCCCAGTCGAGTAAGGGGATCATTCGTGACATTTATTTTTCTCCACAAAGCCCGGCTGCACCCGGGCTGTAACATCAAATATCAGTGCTGGTGGTCGGTATTAATATCAGCCAGATAAACACGCGGAATTACCGGAGAGTAGCCAGAAAGCGCTTCTTGCAGTCGTTCAAGCTTCACGTATTCCTGAACGCAAGTTCCCGAGTAGTTATTTAGCCAGATAGTCGCCTTTTCTGGGTCAGGCGTATAAGTAACCACTTCTCCCGATTGCCAGCACAGGGCGTACAGGTCAGCGGCTGCCTTAACCTGCGCGTATGGCAACTCGGCAGGGCATTCCTCCGGCACTACCGGCACTGGCTGGGCGCTGTACTCATGTGCCACAGCCATTTGTGGGTGATTGGGATTATTACACGGCACTCCACACACCTCACAGACAGCGTGCTGTATCCCGTCCAGCCTGCGGCGTTCCTGTAGCTCTCGCATCGCCGCTGCAATATCGGTGTAGTCAGTCAAAACTGAATCGTCGCAGATTTCAGCGCGCGCCAGAATTTCAGCTATTTTCCTGTCTGTTAGTTTGTTATTGCTCATCGCAATACATCCTCCACACTGATTAACCCTTTACGGCTCAAATAGTTCATTGCGGCGCCGTGTAACTTGCTGTTCGGCCTGGCGTTTCTAAGCGAGTGGGCCAGACGCTTAATCCACATCGTTAATTCTTCCACTTGCTTTTCTGCTTCTTCCAGTTGTTCGCGCACCTGTCGCATATCATCACGCTGAGTAAGTGCCGATTCAGGCATGGAATGTTCGGCACACTGGATTATTGTGTGAACGTCTGAGTATTCGCCGCCGCCGTCACTGAATGCCATTACACAACCACACTTTGATTTGCCGTTCACAAAGACAATTTTGTTACTCATAATGACCGTCCTGCACGTTGCGTAACCAGATACAGACCGCGCCGTCTTCGGTGTCGTGAATGGAACCGACAAACCAGCCGTTACCTGCTGGCGGATCTGGTTGCCACGTTGAAATGTCGCACCCGTCAACGTCAGGATCTATTTCCTCGTCATCCAGGTATGAGACTTTCCATTCCAAACCGTTAGCCTCCAGCCAGGCATTAAACTCGTCTGGAGAGATAACCTCACGACCATCGCAAAACTGTTCGTACAGCGGGTGAGTCCAGTAACCGTAATTATCGCGCTCTACGGGTAATGCAGTGATTTTGTTCATTATCATTTCAGGCGGTCAGCGACCGCCAGCCTCCGTTATGCGGTCACGTTCTCTTCCACGCCAGCGTTTTCGACGACGCTGTACTCACCTGTGATGACAGACGCATCAGCCGGATCGATAGTCAGCGTCTCCTTTTCGTCCATTGATACCGCGCGCTGGATCTCAATGGATACAGGCAGGTATTTGAACAGGCGGCGTATGGCGGTTTTTTTTGCCATTTCCTCCCAGTGAGTAACCCACGGGCCGTTGTTACCGGCTTTGCTCTGTGCCCGTACCAGCTCTATCTGTTTACGGGTCATTACCTCAAACTGTGTGCCGCCATCTTTAAGGCGGGCAACGGCATAGACATGAGTAACTGGTGCATCTTCGTTCTCACCCGGACGGTGTACCAGCTTCTCTTCCAGACCAAACTCGAAGCTGAAATCGTCACCTTCGCGGACGACGCGCGCGGAAAGACTTGCAATCTGTCCGGAACGGCGGGCAAGGTCGATCATTCCCCGGTAGCCAATAATTAACTGAACGTTTTTTTTGCCTGACTTTTCGTTTCTGTTTCCGAACGGTAGCAGATAGGCATGACCGAGCGCGCCGCCGGGTTCCAGCCCAAGCTGGGAACACTGAACGATGGCGCTGACAAAACTCATGGTGTCACAGTCACCCAGCGCCGGAACTTTTCGGATTTCCGTTGTGGCTATCCGGATCATGCGTTCCGCTGTCATGTGGCGGGGCAGGGCCGCCGCCAGTTGTTCTTTCATGGAAGGCTGGTTGATAAAGCTGATCACATCGTTGTTATTTTTCACTGCCGTCAGGGTGCGTGCTCCCTGTGTTTTTTGCAGGTCGGCTTTTGCAATAGGTGGCTGTTTAGGCATTTGCATTCTCCTTCGCCCAGCGGGGCAGTGATAAAGTTTTAATGGCAGGCCATTCATCGTTATTAAGGCATTCGGCCAGGGTTTGCAGATTGCGACGATATTCCCGCTGACCTGCCAGTTTTGCATCTTCACCCATCATGAAAATCTCAACCGGGTAACGCCCACATTCGGCGGTTGTACTGGCAACAAGGAAGACGAAGGTGGGTATCTCACCGAACTGCGCCCGATAACCGTCGCTGTAGAAAGCGTCCTGTACGTGGTAGCGATAATCGTAATAAGCTGTCCTGAACCGCTGGATATCAGCAGTGGTTTTCACATCCATGATCCAGTGAAATTCAGGGATGATTTTGTCCGGACGGCACCGACACAAAATTCCTGTTTCAGGATCTTCCCAGTAGACTGATGATTCAGCATATCCGGCGCTTTCAACCAGCCACTGCCCCAGCGGTAACGCCATCACACTCTGGTACATAAGTTCGATTTTCCGGCCTTCTTCTGCCGTAAGCACGGTTCTTCCTGTCCGGGTGCACTCTTCCAGAAAGGTTTTCTCTTCTTCTTTTCCTGCGGTGGTACGGCGGTTAAATTCCGGAGCGATGATGAAGCGTTTACTGAATTCCTCTGGTTCCAGTACCCGGCAGTGAAAAGCCGTTCCTGTATCGAGAGATTTTGTTTTCTCCGTGTCCACGGGGGCATTTTTGCGCCAAAGATAAATTGCTGGTGTATCTGCGATATCA
>CWGO01000072.1_pt4 | contig 93534 bp, 71 predicted proteins | sample 682281 | NCBI WGS metagenome assembly CWGO01 (sample SAMEA3735799, study PRJEB9488) | human gut metagenome | biome: ENVO:mammalia-associated habitat; material: ENVO:feces | place: Malawi | collected 2009-02-27 | reverse complement strand
CCAGTAGCCACGACAGACCGCCTGCGGATGTGGTTAGCCCCAGGCGACGCGCCGCCGCCACGGCGGTGGGTTGATTAACGACAAACCCCATTGCGACATTAGCGGCGCTGGTGGACGGGAGGGCACTGGACACTGCGCCGGACTCACATTCCAGGCTGACGTGGAAAGGCGCCTGGCTATTGCCTCCGGCGGCTAATATGCCGACGGCGACAGGGGGAATTTTCACGATCGCAGGATAATCTGTGATTTTACATAACGCGCCGCGAACATAGGTGACGCTATTATATGTACTCCATGCCCCGGGCCAATAGCGGGGCCAGCCATAATAATCGCTGGCATGATCCAGTCCCGCTTTGATCCGCTCGGTAATCAAGCCTGGGCCTTTAAACGCGATATAACCCCGAGGCTGCGTCCAGGTATCTCGGTCCATTGGATTCTGGTAGGCAAAATATTTTCTTGAGTCAATTTTAAACATCTCATATAGCACGTTGCTAAACGCGCTGGCAGGAATATAAATATATTTGTCATCCTGAAACCAACTGTCTGCGGTAAGTTGGCGTTCTTTCCAGAAACGGCTGTAATATTCGCCGGTACTGAGGTTTGTCATACGGACAGCAACATTACGCTCCACATCATAATAGGCGCCTTCTACTTCGGGAGTAAAAAATGCCCCCGCAAAAGCGCTATCGCCATTTGTCGAATACATCTCATAGAGCTTCCCGGCATCGGCGGTATCGCAGCGGTAAAGTACCTGTTTACTGGAATAGGGCGTTTCGGTGGCGGCCGTCAGGAAGTTACCGATCCCACTGGCCAATAGTGTGCCGGAGGGTTGAAATGTTTCACTATTACTGATGCTAATCACCGTTGGCAAACCGATATTACCGGTATTCGTGTCAGTTGCGCCGATCCAGTTTTGCGCCGTGTAGCCCGCTTTTATCGCCGCGTCAGAGAGCGCGCTCTTATCGGTGACTTTGATACATGACGACCATGTTCCGGCGCTGACGAACAGGCTGGTGATAAACAATAGCGTTCGGAAACTAAAAAGCATTGTGCTATTCCTTCTCGCAGATTTTGTTCAGATAGAGAAACGGTTCTTTGGTGTGAAGATCGAGTTGGTAGGCAACCCGGCAACGCTGGTTTGCCCCTGTTCCCCAGCGCACCAGTAGAGAACCCGACGGATGGGCGATACGGGCATAAATCTGCCCACTCTGGCCGACCATGCCGATGTTTGTGCCTTCACCGTTGAAAACATCAGCGCCCATTGGCGGTATGCCGCCATCCGGCATCTTCACGGAGATCAGCACCGCTTTGCCGCTGATAGTGGCGAAATTGACACGCGCGATGGCGCCGGCATAGGGCACAATCTGCTGACTTCCTCCCGTCAGTTCGGCATCGCTGCGCATCTTACGGGTATCAAGCGTAACGTTATTGACGCGGTAAGGAGATAACGAAGGCAGAATGGCGTAACCAAAGCGATCAACCACAGCGCCCTGGCCATTTTGTACGATCGCGCCCTGCGCGCCATCGGCATGAATAAGCGCAAAGGTATCGCTGGTATAGGGGCCAGCCGTCAGACCGCCAGGGTGAAGAACCAGGGTGCCGGACGCGCCCAGCCCTTCCTGACGATAGTTATCACCCTGGTCATAGTTGGCGCGAAGTGCGCCAAACCGGGTGTTCTGTTGTAGATTACCGCCAAACGTCGTTGGCGCGCTGCTATCGCTATTACTATTGCGATAACGCTCGTAGCCGCCATAAACCGACCATGACAGGTCGCTGTTTTCACCGCTACTGCCGGTCATGGATACGGTTGAGGAACGGCTTTGACTGGACTGGTTATAATTCATAGCGACAGACGTTCTGTTTTCGCCCCAATCCAGCGGTATAGAGACATTAAACGACATTGTGGTTTCGGTATATTTTTGTCGGCTACTCACGTCCAGTGGTTCGTTAACGCCGTGATAAAAGCGATCGTAATCCCAGGTGGTGCGCTGTCGTGCGATATTCACCCCGTAGCTTATATTCCGCCACTGGTTGCTATACCCCATTTGTAGCTGTGTTATACGCGATTGGTTATTGTAGTAGTCTGCGGTGCTGGCGCTGAGGTTAAGCGTGCCAAGCCGTCCTAACGGCTGGCTTACCGTCGCGGACAGGTGATTGCGCTGATGCAGCGTGTCGGAGTAGTAATCAATCCCCGTTTTTGCTTCCCGGCGTACGCCGAGCACGTCCTGAAGATCGCGAAAGCCGTTGGTTGAATAACGATAAGCCGCCAGCACCAGGTTAGTGCCGGTGGTAAACGTTTTGCTGTAACTGAGTTCCGCGCGCCAGCCTTGCTGGCGATCGTTATGCTCTGCGCGCGCATTCGACCAGGTGGCGTTAAGGCCGAACGCGCCCATACCGGTGGCCCAGACGCCGCCCGCCAGCCATGCCTGGTAACGCTGCGCAATTCGTGAACCGAGGTTGAGGGTAATGGTGTTATTAACGCCGTGCTGGAACGTTCCCTCAAAGAAACGATTTTCAATATCGTAGTACTGACGGACCCTGCCGAAGGCCAGCGAATAGTGCCAGTTACCGGGACGTACCGAATCCGGCACGGAAGAATAAGGCACGGTGAAACGTGAGGTTTTACCGCTGGCCTCGATAACCTCTACCTCCAGATCGCCTTGATAACGGGTGTTGTACAGATCGTCAATATAAAATGGGCCCGGCGGAACGTTGGTTTCATAAATCACTTTCCCCAGTTGTTTTACTACCACGTGCGCGCTACTGGCCGCTACGCCCCGAACTTCCGGCGCATAACCGCGTTTGCCCTGAGGGCGCATCCGCTCGTCGGTGACAAGCTTAACTCCGTTAAAGGACAGACTGCCGAATAAGCTGGAGTCCGTATAGCTATCGCCCAGCGACAGGATACTGTTAATAGATGCGACAGGTCTTTGCACCCAGGTTCGAACGCTATTATAGCGCCAGGCGCTTCCGCTCTGGTTGCTATTGGCATAGCGCAGATTACTTTGATGACGGACCTGCCAAAGTCCGAGGTTAACGCCCATGTTTAAACCGCTCCATAAGTATTGGTAGCGATAATGGCTGTCGGTATTTTCGGTGCGGGTCCAGTTTGTGTTATGGCGTAAAAACAGCGCCAGCGCGCCGCTATCCCACTCTGAAGGGGAGATATAACCGCGCGGTTTGTGCGTAAGTTCGGTCATTGGAATCGTCAGCAACAGGCGAAGCGTGGCGCTATCAAATTGCCAACCGGCATGAGGCACCCACTCCCTGAGCGGGCGACACTCGGTCGCAGCGTCGGTCGCGGGGAGTGATTTTATCTGTGCCGCTTTCATCACCGATAAGGGCAGGCAGGGTTCAGCTTGTTGACCCTCTTTTACAGCATTAAATCGAATATTAGTGCTCGCTGTTACCAGCGTGCCATTAACGTAAACGTCGGCAAGATAGTCTCCGGAAGGCGTTTGCTGTTCATTAAAACGGGCAATATTTTGTCCGTAAGTGGCCCCCTGAAGTAGCGCAGGATCAAAATAATACTCTTCACCCTGCGCGGAGCCTGAGCAAACTATGGCGATCAATAGCGCAAGGCTTTTGCGGTTCAAATTAATGGTGGGGGACATCGTAGCTCTCGCTTATCCTTGCGCCCAGGTCGTTAACCAAAGTAACGGTGACTGTACCGGAGAAGGATTTGAGTGACCGTTTGCCCGGCAGCCACCAGGTTTGACTGGAGAAAGGGGCAATCATGTCAGCATCCAGGTTATACGAAGCGCCGTTCACTTTTACATTCAGGTTACTTAAAGAGGCAAACCAGGGCTGCGGATTAACAATAACAATACCGCTTTTTCCGGAACCCTTATTTACCGTTTTAATCTGTAGTTTTTTCGCCAGATTATCAGGTTTACCTAGCCCGTCAGGACGATAGAAAAGTTTTATTCTTGAGCGCAGCATCACCAACATTTTATTTTGCCCGCTGTCGCTGCCAATATTCGTTGGTGGTACCTGTAATACGTTAAACCAGAATACTGACTCACGATCCTGCGGCAATTTTTTCGTGTTGTTATAAATTACGCGTACCACCTGGCCTGCTTTGGGTTGAATACGAAATACCGGCGGCGTGGCAATGAACGGCATCGCGCTGCTATTTTCCGGGCTGGTATTCATATCGCCATCGTCAAACCAGGTTTGTACGATATAAGGTATTGCATCATTATTTTTTAACTGCACATCTACGGAGGAGGCTGTTGATGGGTAAATTATTCGGCTACCCAAAATAGTAACGCTCGCCCACGATGCTGTGGCGGGTAGGGCCAGGAATAGAAAAACTATTAAGTAATATAATGCGGAATGTCGGGTATCCATTTTCATCTCAACAACTCCCTGGCGATTGAAAATGGTCTGGCGTTTCAACGCCAGACCGTAGCGACGATTATTTATACGAAACGGCGTATTGTAGGGTGGCAGCGACTGTCCCAGCCTCTGCTTTCCCGGTAGAGTAATACCGCGCGGTATAAGTCGCGCTCGCTTCAGAAGCATTTGGTTCCAGCTGTAGGTCGCCGTCGCCAGTAAAGCCGCCGGTCAGATTGATTGGCTCCCCTGAGGTGTCGAGTAATTGGACTTCAACATTTTTCGCGCTGCCAGTATTACCCAGGTTACCGTTACTGGTGACCTGATTACCGACAAAGACAGTGGAAATTTTTGTTGTTTTGTCCTTAGAGCCGGTACACCCGGACAGCCCAATATCAAACGTTATTGGCCCCGCAGTTTTCCCTTGTTCTGATAAATCTTTAGTACTTACTGTTGGTAATAACACGACGGGTTTAGCCTGATTACCATTAATCACGACAGAGCACGTTTCATCAGAGACTTCCCCTTGAAAGGTGATGGTGTTATCAGAAACAGCCATCGCGCTGCTGGAGACAAGAAGTGAGCCTGTGATCATTGCTAAATACTTTTTCATAGACATATGATAATGTTCCTGTATTAATCTTTACTTTTTCAGGACGAGTGCAATTCGCCCGAATGTTTCGTGCTTATGGAGGAGTGGTAAAAATAACGATCATTAACTCTATTTTTGGATGTGAGCTATACCCTCCTGACTATTGATAATGCGATATAAAACAAACAGACTTATTTCTCTTATCATGAAATAGAGCGATAAGCGCTTTCGTCCATACATCTCATTAGTACAACTGATAGTGTTATCATTTGATTGAGTGTAATCCGATAACAATTCTCTCCGCGTCTGAATAGATAGACTATGTTGCAATACAAACCTGCACATTTTTGCTATGTAAAATCCGCATCAGTTAAACCTCCCGATGGATAATACGATGGTGAGATTAAGGTAAATTTTCTGAAATGTGCTTCTGAAACAGTATAATTAGTCTTACTTTTTTCTTACTTTTGGCCTTTCAGAAGTTTCCTGAGTTTGCGTTAAGGTAAAGAAAAGTGTTCAGATTTACCTATAACTGTTTGATTTGTAATGTGCAGGTAATACTTGTGTCAATTATTGTTTACTATAAGTGAGACTTATAAGTTAAACTCAGGTTAATTAGGGGGCTGAATTCTTTTTTGAGCATGATAATATGTCGTCTGAATGATGGATGCAGTTACCTTTAGGATTGTCATGAATGAAAGCATATTTTTACTTGATAAGCGTGTTGTATTTGATAGTACGAAGATGACCTTATCGCATGGTAATGAGATAATCAGAATATCAGAAGCTGAGACCCATCTGCTTCTTGCTTTTTGGCATGGTCTTTACAAAAAAGAAGATATTATTCATTTTGTTTGGGAAAATCGTGGAGGCTGCGTCTCAGAATCAAGTTACTATAAACTCATTAATCAAATGAGAAATGATTTTAGTAGCATCGGTCTACAGTCATCTGACATCGTAACTCGTCCTCGGGTGGGGGTGTCGCTGTCTGTTGCCATTGAACCTATAGAAAAAATCACCTCCCTAAAGGTGAGTGATGAAAACGTTAAAGGCACCCCGACTCGGGAGAACATATTTTACAAAATTAAACGTCACAGCGTATTTGTGGTATTAACAGGAGCCATTATTCTGGCATTGCTCTATGGTGTATTTACTATCTATAAAACGCCTGTTCGTAACAGCCCTGATAGTTTTTTTACATATCTTGGCGAATATAACGATTATGCAATCTATAAAACAAAAGAGGATAAGGTCACATTAAGTGAAGTAGTTTTTGCTTTTAACTCTCTAAAAATTAAAATTTACCGGCAAAATGGACGCCATCTTTATTATATCAGGGAGCCTAACATGAATATTTTTCTGCAATGCTTAAATCCTGTTGAAATGGCGGTGCCAAAATGTATTACAGTAAAAGAACGTTACTGATTATATTTGTAATATTTATCGCCATTGTCGCAATCGGAACGGTAATAGCGCTTGAGTGGGTAAATCGTGACTCTTATAGAACTAATAATCTTATATGCACGACAAAATCAGAAGCGTATATTGAACCACGAAAATTGTACATGGATGGTGGACTTGTGCTGGATCTTAAATCCGGCAGGATTACCCTACACTACGATGTTACTACCGATACGAAAGAGAAGCGGCTTTTTTTTCGTGACATCTGCATCAGCAAACTGCGCAGAACGGGTATGAAAACATTTACTTTTAAAGTCAATTCAGTTAAGACCTTTGAGTCTGATACTGCTGGCGATTTATTTTCCTGGTTGAGGTTGTTACAACCCGGTACGATTAATGAGCTAAAGATGGTCAAAATTGGGAAAAACACCTACATGTTTTCGCTTAATCGGCATTTGTATAATGTGTGTACCACCAGTAGTAACGTTGAGTTGTAGCTAATAATCCCTGTATTGATGGGAATTCGTTTCGTGATGGTTATGCCTCATCAGGCAGCGAACCTGGTATCAGGCTAACATATTGAATGCGTCTTTATTTAGATATCTGCTATCGCTTATTTTAACGATAGTATCCTGCACCTGTTGAGTATTGATATTCTCTTGTCTGTTTTCGGCACAGGGAGTGCCATCTTGCTATCATTAAGAACGTATAACCTATCTCTCAATATTGCTTTTCTATATTAATGTTACTTTAGTTATCCTATAAAAGCGTACAGTGGCAAAAGGAAGGCCGGTAAGAGGGCAATGATTTGAAAGTAAGAAAGCTATTTCTGATGTTGTTTATTGCCGTTCCACTGATCGTAATGATATTGGTGGGGTTACTCGCGGGTATCTTCCAGCTAAAACGAGATATCGCCGTCAGCGCCAATACGCTGCTGCGGTTTAGCGCGGATATATCCGCCGCCTCCTGGCAAGTCGCCGGAAAAGCCGCCAGACTGGCTGAGAGTTCCTGCACTGACACGCTGAAAGAACTGTCCAGAACGCGGGCCTTCACTCCTTATGTCCGTGACATTGGATTTCTGGAAAATGGCGATATCACTTGCTCCTTTGTCACAGGAACCGAACGCTATCATTTTTCCCGGCTGGCAGGGCTTTCTTTACCTGCTTCTTATCCGGAACGGTGGTTGCGATCTATCGGTAGTATGGCCGAAGGACCCGATCGCCTTGTTGTGGTTTATGTGAAAAAAGTAGCAGCGAATAAAGCGGCCTTCGTCATTGTGGATTCGCAGTATGTCCAGGAGCTCATGGAGATATTGGCTGCAGAGAGAGCATCAGCTTTTAGCCTGACATTCGGCGCAGGGGAGGCGATTACCAGCGCTGCGACGTTGCGCGGTAAGGCGTTTTTAACGCAGCGGTTCACCTCAACCGATCACACTATCCAGCTGATGGTGCGAACCCCTTTCTCAACGTTATCGGCATACTGGTTACAAAACCTTTTTATTTTTATTCCGCTGTCATTATGTCTTTCTGTAGGGATGATGTTGTTCTACAGGCGCTGGTATTTAAAACGCTTATCTCTGGCCCGGGAGATTGCCAGGGGAATAACGCACAATGAATTTACGGTACATTATCAACCTGTTTTTAATGTTAAACACGGTAGTTGCGGCGGCGTGGAGGCGCTAATGCGCTGGCCGCAACCGGATGGCCGTTTTATAACTCCCGATATTTTTATTACCGCCGCAGAAAATGAAGGCATGATTATTCCACTCTCTCGTCATCTGTTCGAACTGATTGCTCATGACGTGATAAACTGGACTGTACCGGATGATTTCTATATCAGCGTAAATATATCGCCTGCGCATCTTATGGATGACGGTTTTATACAAGATATAGAGGCGCTCAGGACTCGTTTGGGAACGATAACGCTTATGTTGGAGCTCACCGAACGTAGCCTGATTGTAGAACCTTCACAGGTCGCAGAAAAACTTTCAACGCTCCGTGAAAAAGGCGTGTTAATAGCGATTGATGATTTTGGGACCGGCTATTGCTCCCTCTCCTATCTCCAGCAATTACCTGTAGACTCTCTTAAAATAGACAGAACGTTTATCGATACCATTGATACCAGCAGCAATGATGTTCCTGTCCTGGATACTATCATTACGCTGAGTCAGCGACTGGGGCTCAATGTGGTTGCCGAAGGGGTCAGTACCCAGCACCAATTGCGTTACATCTTAAGCCACGGGGTAGGATTCGTTCAGGGATTTCTTTATGCCAGGCCGATGGAGGCTAATGACTTTATGAGCTGGCTTGGCAAGTCAGCCCAGAGGCAAAATGGTCTGCTCAAGGGGGAAAACGAATCTGCGAGTGGCCTGGTGGCTGAATAATACAGGAGCTCGCTACGGAAAAAAATTCAATAGCGCGATATATCCTGGTAATATGTTTATGCCGTGAAGAAACGTGATAGCACTGGGGCGGATATTTTTATGAGTCAGAACAATTATCTGATTGACAAAAGGGTTATTCTTGATTGTGAACGAATGACGCTTTCCTGCGCCGGAGAGTCGATAACGATATCTGAATCGGAACGCAGTTTGCTTATCGCTTTTTATGAAGGCCTTTTTAAAAAAGATGATTTAATTAACTATGTCTGGGGGCGCAAAGGTGTCGTGGTCTCTGATGCCAGTTATTATAAACTGATTAACCAGCTACGAGGATCATTTGATAAAATTGGTCTTAAGGGGGCGTCTGTTGTGACTCGCCCTCGCGTGGGTGTTTTACTCTCAGTTTCCATTGAACCGTTGAGTGATGAGGCGCAAAATACGCCGTTGCCTGCTGTTGCTGAAACAGAAGTATCGACGGTTGAAGTGCGGCACGATGATACTATTATTCCCCCAATACCGGGCGCTGTGAATAAAAAAGATTGGCTCTACTTTTGCCTGGCCGCGCTTCTGATGTTTTTTATGATGTATAAAGTTAAGGGTGAAAATATTGATTATTTTACCCTCCAGGGTTCGTATGATGGATACACTTTTTATAGTGTCGGGCATGATAAAACCCATCTGACGGATATCGTTGAAGCGTACTCTGAGATGAGTAATGAAATACATAAACAAAACGGAAAAATCATTTATTACATTCGCGTTCCTAATACAAATATTTTTGTCCAGTGTCTTAACCAACTTGATATAGCGGAGCCGAAATGCATTTCCATAAAAGAACGTTATTAAGCGTGGCGACGCTTGGTATGTTGGCTGTTTCAGTCGTACTGATGGTAGTTTGGGTACGAAACAGTAGCCATAGTTCTATTAATACTAATGAATTTTTATGTACGACAAGAACGGTAACGACGATACAGCCTAAAGATATCCATGCCGATGGCAGTCTTGTTCTTGATTTTAAGATGAAGAGAATTACGCTTCAATATGAAATAAAAACAAAAGATAACGGTGTAAAAATATTATACCGGGACGTATATATGAAAAATTTACATCGAACAGCGCCTGGTGTTTATACGTTCGAAGTATCCCAGGTAAAAGTCTTTGCCACGGACACGGCTGGCGATCTGTTATCATATTTACGGGTTCTGCATCCGGAAGCGGCTAATGAGATTCGAATATCTAAAGTGGGTGAGAAAACCTTTTTTTATTCTCTTAATCGGCAGCTTTATAACGTTTGTACCGCGCAGTAGATCTGAATGTTGTCTGAATGCGTCAGAAAGCGAGTTGCGAAATTGCCCTCCGCAAGGGTAAAGGTTAACTCGATCACCAGTTAAAGTGCATTAAAAACAATTGGTTATGAATTTTGACTCTTCAAGGAGGTGACTGATACTCGCTGATAACCTCTCGCTGTCCGCCTGACGGATGCGATGCCAGGATCGGGTCTGAAGCAACTATGAATTCGCTATTAATAAAAAAGTAAGAACTCTGTAAGACTGATTTCATATCCATTATCGAATATATCAGGTTATATTACCTCCGCAGTTGGCATGACTGGTAATAAGCGCATTTAGGTGCTCTTAATCTAAATGCTATTTGTGTGCCATAAGTTCCGGTACCGCCTTAATTATATATCAAAAATGGAGTGGTTTTAATGAAAAGACGGTCTTCGTTCCTTGTTTTTTTAGGTTTATTATTAGCGTCACCTTTAGCTTTGGCTAACGATCAGCACACCGTATCGTTTGGTTATGCACAAACTCATCTCAGTTCATTGAAAAATAGCGATAGCAAAGATCTGCGAGGCTTTAATTTTAAATATCGTTACGAGTTCAATGAGACCTGGGGGATGTTAGGCTCATTCACCGCGACGCGCAATGAAATGGAGAACTATACCTGGAAAGAGGGGAAATTGCATAAAAATGGTTCCGATTCTGTGGACTATGGTTCTTTGATGTTTGGACCAACATATCGTTTTAATGACTATGTGAGCCTGTACGGCAATGCGGGTATAGCGACGATGAAATTTAATAAACACTCAAAAGAAGACTCCTTTGCCTACGGCGCTGGTGTAATATTTAATCCTGTTAAGAGTATATCTATCGATGCATCATGGGAAGCAAGCCGTTTCTTCGCTGTGGATACCAATACATTTGGTGTCAGCGTAGGTTATCGCTTCTGACATTAAAAGTATAAGCGTTACGTTTATGGCAAGGAATTAAAAATAATATGGCGCTGCTACAGAATAGGGATGGTTATGAGCGCTCAGGTAATCTTAAGAGGAAGATAAAACACTCACCGTAGCGTTATTCTATTGATGAAATTATGATAAATTCACTATCGGAACAACTTCCGTTAAAAACGATAGGTATAGTTTTAACGGATGATTATTATACTTATTTAGGCATCGCTTCACTCTTTGAGGATGGGAAGTGCTTTATGTTCCCACTCAATGGAGAATATAATTCGTGTCAGATATCAGCTAGCGAAGATATCATAATTATTATTGATGGACGAGTTTTGATTCAGGGGGTCTGGAAAGGTTTTAAGGCGCTCATGCAGCATTATCCACATGCTCGTCGAATCTGGCTCACGCGCAGAGATATTGGAAAACTTTATCCACATGGCTGCGATAGAGATCCTGATATCGATCCCGATTTGGCAAAGCCTGTTTTTATTGAGCATTTCATTAAATACGCTTGTGCAAATGATGTAGCGGTCGGCGAACTTGCGCCGTTGACAAAAAAGGAGGAGGAGTTGTTATGGCACTTTTTATATAAAAAGTCGATGAGTCAGATCGCCAGTAGCTATGGCATGAGTCGTAAGACTTTGTACATTCATAGATTGCGTATCTGTCGTAAATATGGCTTCAAACGCTTTTTCCATTTGCTATTTATTTACCAAAGAAGTCGCCATATCTTCGCATCTAAAATTTGCCGTGTAGACAAAAACGCCGATCAGGCTTGAAGCAAAAAAGATGAAAAAGTTAACGATGAGAGAGTGTGAAAGCATCAATCCTACTATGCTGCTTGCCATTAAGATACTTATCTCGGCGCTTGACGAAAAAACAAAAATAAGGCTCAGAGAGCATATTGAAAAAACTGAACAAGAAATAGCCTCAAGCATACATGATAGCATTATGACAGAGACTTTTCTTCAGCAAATGAAAGACATTCGTTACATCTTAAATATAGTTCCTTGACGGCGTTCAGAAGCAAGAACGCGTTATTATTTAATGATTAATAGACCAGGTATTAGTATGAAAAAGATCTTAGTATGTTTCGTCGGCTTGGCTTTAACCGCATGTAGCGCTAATTCGTTGAATTATGGCGCTGAACAGGTACGGGTGATGACCAGCGAGCCAGGTAAGGAATGCAGCTACTTAGGGGATATCACGGGCAGCCAGGGGAATTTCTTTACCGGTGGCTGGACTTCCAACAGTAACCTGGAAACGGGTGCCCGTAACGATCTGAAAAACAAAGCTTATAAAATGGGCGGCAATACGGTAGTCCTGTTAACCCAGCGTGCAGGCCAGACAGGAAGTTCATGGCACGGTTCGGGCTCAAGCAAACAAACGAATGTCACGTTAAGCGGGAACGTTTATCGTTGCCCTCGTTAACCTTATTTTGCAGGCAATATATGCCTGTTTAGCGCGCGCGCCGCACTGGCGACGCGCGCGCTATTTGGGCTAACCTTGCTTTTTCTCGCTGTATTCCCGCCAACCGCCGCCTAATGCTTTATACAGATTAATGATATTTAGCTGTTGCATGAGCCGTGTGCGTACCAGGCGCTGTTGCGCGCCATAAAGCATACGATGGGTATCAAGCAGCGTAAGGTAGTCATCGACGCCTTCCTGAAAACGGAGTCCGGCCAGCTCATAGGCGATTTGACTGGCTTCAACCGCGCGTTGTTCTGATTGCACCTGGTCACTCAGCGTACGCTGTCCCGCCAGACCATCCGCCACATCGCGAAAGGCTTGCTGAATAACGTTTTCATACCTGGCGATTTCAATCTGTTTTTGGACATGCGCCCTATCCAGGTCAGCGCGTAATGCGCCGCCGTGAAAGAGAGGCAAGGTGATTTGCGGTAGAAAACGCCAGCTTCCCGATCCCGGTTCAAAGAGTCCGCTAAGAGACGCGCTGGCCGTTCCCGCCGCGCCTGTCAGGCTGATGGTCGGGAAGAAGGCGGCGCGCGCTGCGCCTATCCGGGCGTTTGCGCCACGCAGCCTGTACTCGGCGGCGCGAATATCCGGGCGGCGTACCAGCAGATCTGACGGTAATCCGCCTGGCAGAGTGGTCGGGATCGCGCCTTCTGTAAGCGTGACCGCTTCGTTTAGTCGACGCGACAGTTCAGGCGTGAGCGGCTGGCCCAACAGCAATTCCAGCGCGTTACGATCCCGCGCCAACTGTCGCGTATACGCCGCGCGATTGATTTCGGCAGAACGCAGCGCGATCTCCGCCATACGCAGATCGAGCTGTGTGGCGTTGCCTGTCCGGGCAAGCTGGGTTGTCAATGTGTATGAACTTTTTTGCGCGGCCAGCGTATCTTCGGTTAAGCGCAGCAGCTCCCGGTCAGCCCGTAGCGTCAGCCAGGCGCTGGCGACTTCGGAAACCAGGCTCATTCGCGCCGCAATGTACGTCTCATCAAGCGCCATATAGGCGGCTAATGCCTGGTCGCTAAGGCTTCGCACTCGCCCCCAGAGATCCAGTTCCCAGGCCGTCGTCGCCCCAGCCATCTCGTAGCGTCGGTTAATCTCAGGCTCGTCCGTGACGCTGAGATCGGCGGGAGTGCGACCGGCGTCCATGGTGGTGGCGATGCCGAGCGTCGGCAGCATCTCCGCGCGCTGAATACGGTATAACGCCCGGGCGGCTTCAACATTGAGCCCTGCCTTGCGTAAATCCCGATTATTGCGTAACGCGATCGCGATCAGTTCCTGTAGAAGCGGATCGTGGAAGAAATCACGCCAGCCAATGTCAGCGGCATCCGGCGCGCCAGAAACGGTTGACGTTGCGTAGGGATAGACCATCGCAGTCGGCGATGCGGGGCGTTCGTGCTTCGGCGCCATCGTACAGCCAGCAAGCGTGGTGACGAAAGCAAGCGTCGCCAGCGTGGCGGTCTGCCGATAGCCTGTAAAAGTGATCTTCATTATGCCATTCCCATCATTATGCTTGCTGATCATGTGAATCAACGCGGTTCTCACGCTTTAATGCCATCCTGCGAACCACCACGTAAAATACAGGCGTCAATAACAGGCCGAAGAGCGTGACGCCCAACATGCCGGCAAACACGGCGATGCCCATCGCATGTCGCATTTCCGCGCCGGCACCCGTCGCGAGTACCAGCGGTACTACACCTGCGATAAAGGCGAATGAGGTCATCAGGATAGGACGCAGACGCAGGCGGGACGCTTCCAGTACGGCGGTCAGCGGGTCTGCGCCGTCGTGTTCTTTGGCGCGGGCAAACTCGACAATCAAAATGGCGTTCTTGGCCGCCAGGCCGACTAGCACCACGAAACCAATCTGCGTAAAGATATTGTTATCTCCGCCAGATACCCACACGCCGACAATGGCTGAGAGTAATGACATAGGCGCAATAAGCAGGACGGCGAAGGGCAGCGACCAACTGTTGTACTGCGCCGCCAGGATCAGGAAGGCCAACAGCACCGCCAGCGCAAAGATAGCAAGCGCAGAGTTGCCGGCCTGTTTTTCCTGATAAACCAGATCGGTCCATTCGAAGACCATCCCTTCCGGCAACGTTTCACGCACGATCTTTTCAATCGCGTCCGTCGCCTGTCCGGAGGAGAAGCCCAGAGCCGGTCCACCGCTAATATCTACCGAGGGGAAGCCGTTGTAATGGATGATTCTGTCCGGCCCCGACTGGCGCATAATCGTGACGAAAGCGCTAAGCGGGATCATCTCGCCCTTCGCATTGCGGACTTTAAGCAGGCCGATATCCTCTTGTTGCATACGGAATGGCGCATCGGCCTGCGCCATCACCCGCCAGGTACGGCCAAATCGGTTGAAATCGTTGACGTAAAGCGAGCCGAGGTTAATTTGCAACGTTTCAAAGATGTCGGTGAGCGATACCCCCATTGATTTCGCCTTTACCCGGTCGATATCCACCTGTAACTGCGGGGCGTTTGTCTGGAAACTGGCCAGCATATTGGCCAGTTCGGGCGTCTGCATCGCCTTAGACATAATCTCGCTTTGCACCTTTGTCATCGCTTCAAATCCCAGTTCCGCACGATCTTCAATCTGCAATTTAAAGCCGCCCGTCGCGCCAAGCCCTGGAACCGGCGGCGGTGGGAAGATGCCAATAAATCCGTCGGGAATGTGGCTAAATTTGTGCATTAGCTTTCCGGCGATAGCGTTAGCGGAAAGTGAAGGATCTTCACGCTCGTCAAAGGGTTTTAGCATGGCGAACATCAGCGCCGAATTTGGCACATTTACCGGGCCGTTAACCGACAGGCCGGGGAAGACGACGACGCTTTCAACGCCGGGTTCCGCCAGCGCGATAGCGGACATCTGTTTCACGACCGCCTCTGTACGATCCAACGATGCGCCGCTTGGGAGCTGGGCGATGCCGACGAGATAGTATTTATCCTGCGCAGGTACAAACCCGTTCGGCACCTGATGGAAGCCAAGCCAGGTCAGCCCCACAAAGCCAGCATAGAGCACCATCACAATGACGCTGCCGCGCACGGCCCGACGGACGGCGCTAACATAGCGGTTCGACGCGCTGTCGAAGAAATGGTTAAAGCGATGGAAAAAACCGCCAGTGACCGTGCCCATCAACCGCGTTAGCCAGTCAGCCTTCGCAGTATCGTGGTGCGGTCTTAGCAAAATGGCGGCCAGCGCAGGGGAGAGCGTCAGCGAGTTAATGGCCGAAAGGATGGTCGAAATAGCGATGGTCAACGCGAACTGGCGATAAAACTCACCCTGCAGGCCCGCCAGGAATGCGGAAGGGATAAAGACCGCCGTCAGCACCGAGGTAATAGAAAGAATGGGACCAGTGACTTCATCCATCGCCTTCTTTGCCGCCTCTCCGGGACTTTTGCCCTGCGAGATATGCCGTTCCACGTTTTCGACCACAACGATGGCGTCATCGACAACGATACCTATCGACAAGACCAAACCAAACAGCGAAAGCGTATTCAGCGAAAAGCCAAACAGGTGCATCAAGGCAAAGGTGCCGACCAGCGAAACGGGAACCGCCACCAGAGGAATAATGGACGCCCGCCAGGTTTGCAGGAACAGCACCACGACAAGGACGACCAGCACGAGGGCTTCCAGCAACGTAATCGCCACCGATTGTAGCGATGCGCGCACGAAGACCGTAGGATCATAGGCAATCCGGTATTCGATATCCTGCGGGAAGTTTTGCTGCAACTCATCCATTTTGCCGCGAATCGCGTTAGAAACGTCAATCGCATTGGCGCCCGGACTTTGAATAATCTGTAACGCTGGCGCCGCTTCGCCATTCAGTAAACTGCGCAGCGTATAGGCATCTGCGCCCAGCGTGACGCGGGCGATATCACGCAGACGCGTCACCTCGCCGTCAGCGCCGATTTTTACCACAATCTCGCCGAACTGTTCTTCGCTGGTCAGGCGGCCCAGCGTGTTTACCGTCATCTGAAAAGCGGCGGAGGCCTCCGGCTGTTGCCCGACGGAACCGGCGGCGACCTGTACGTTTTGTTCCCGCAACGCCGTAACGATATCACTGGCGGTAAGACCGCGGTTGGCGGTTTTCGTCGGGTCCAGCCAGACGCGCATGGCGTACTCGCCCGCGCCCCAGACGAGAACATCGCCGACGCCGGGTAAACGGGCCAGCTCGTCGCGAACCTGCCGGATGGCGAAGTTAGACAGGTAAAGCGAGTCATAGCGTTTTTGCGGCGAGACAAGATGGACCACCATCAACATATCGGGTGACGTTTTCTCCGTTACAACGCCAATTCGCTGGACTTCTTCGGGCAGGCGAGGCAGCGCGCGGGATACCCGGTTTTGCACCTGAATTTGCGCCATATCAGGATCGGTTCCCTGTTCGAAGGCGATAGAGATAACCATGCGACCATCAATGGCCATCTGGGTATTCATATACAACATGCCGTCAACGCCGTTGATCACCTGTTCCAGCGGCGCGGCTACCGTATCGGCAATCACTTGCGGGTTAGCGCCGGGGTAGCTGGCGCTAACCTGTACCGTGGGCGGCGTAACGGCCGGATATTCACTCAGCGGCAGTTTTAAAAAGGCGATAGCGCCAGCCAGCAGCATTAACAGCGACAGGACGATGGCGAAGATGGGCCGTGCGATGAAAAAGTGGGTGAATTTCATTGGCGCACTGCCTTCGGCGCGCTGTCGCCGTCCGCTTTAGTCAATGTCGCGGTCTGTTTATCGGTCACATTCTGCCGCATCGGCACCAGACGCGGCGCAACGGTCATACCAGGACGCACCAGCCCCTTGAGGATGATTTTTTCTCCCGGCTGTACTCCCTGTGTAACGACGCGGAGTCCATCGACCATTTGTCCCAGCTCAACCGGACGATACTCCACCTGATTCTCCTTGCCGACGATCAGCACATAGTTTTTGCCCTGATCGGCGCTCACCGCCAGATCGTCAATCAGCACGGTTTCCCGCGGCTCGCCGATGGGCAAACTGATTCGGGCAAACAGGCCGGGAGAAAGCATTCCGTCGGGGTCAGGAATCACGGCGCGCGCCCGGATAGTGCCGGTGCTGCGGTTCATCTGATTGCCCATAAAGTCGAGTACGCCCTGATAAGGCAGCCCGTTATCGGTGGTTAACCCCATGTTGACTACCGGTGGATTTTTGTCGGAGCGGGTATGCCGTAACGCCTTCAGCCAGGTGGCTTCGTCAATATCGAAATACACATACATGGGATTGTGAGACACGATAGTCGTCAAAAGCGTGGCGTTACCCGCTACGCCGCCGCTGACCAGATTGCCCCGGGTCACCAGTATGCGGTCAACGCGTCCGGCAATGGGCGCGGTAATACGGGTCCAGGAGAGTTCAAGGCGCGCTGCGGCGACGGCAGCTTTGGCCGATTGCATCTGCGCCTGTCGCGCATTACGCGTGGCGGTGACATCGTCAGCGTTTTTACGTGATACGGCGCCGCTGGCGACCAGTCGCTGAATGCGATCGAAATCCGCCTGCGCCTGGCGGGCCAGTACTTCAGCCTGACGTAATTGCGCGACGGCGGTGTCGAGGGCGACCTCGAACGGGCGCGGATCGATCTGGAACAGCAGTTGTCCGCGGCTTACCAGACGTCCTTCCGGAACGCTGACGGCGTCAAGGGTTCCTCCCACGCGCGAACGCAGTTCCACGGTCTCCGGCGCGGCCAGAAAACCGGTGAATTCCGCCGTAGGCGCGAGTGTACGGCTAAGGGCTTTAGCAACCGGTACCGACGGTGGAGGCGGCGCGCTGGCCGGTGGTCCGACGGCGTTGTCTTTATCCCATAGTGCTTCGCCGGCCATGTAAATCACGCCCCCGATGGCGGCGATGACGCCGGCTATCAACATAATTTTGAATGTTCTACGCATGTCGTTTCCCTCTTTACCGCAGCGTGTCGGCCATTCCGCAACGCTGCAGCAGAATTTTTGGCAAAGGCTAGGCGTTACAACGAAGGAAAGGTCAAGCGTTCCTGACGGGTTTTTACGGGGCGTGGGTCGGCATCGTGGCGTAAATGTCTCGCATCATCCTCTTTTATGAGCCATCTCACATTCTCGCCGAACCGTGCAGCCTGAATACGCTTGACCTTCCCACAATGGCAAGCTTTAGGCTTTCTGATACCGAATAGTCAGGATGGGGAAGTCGTCATGAGTCAGTCAGAAAATCGTCACGACACGATAAGCTTGCTTATTGAAGGTATGACCTGCGCGTCGTGCGTCGCTCGCGTTGAAAAAGGTATTAAGGCTGTGCCTGGCGTAACGGACGCTACGGTGAATCTGGCGACGGAGCGCGCCACCGTCCGCGGGACGGCGTCGGCGGAGGCGGTGATCGCGGCGATTGAAAAAACGGGGTATGAGGCGCGACCGATAGAGACGGCGGGGCAGGGCGAAGACGACTCTGAAGAGAAAAAAGAGGCCGAGCGCGTCAGGCTGAAGCGCGATCTGATTCTCGCCAGCGTGCTGGCGCTCCCCGTTTTTGTGCTTGAAATGGGCTCGCACCTTATTCCTGGTATGCACGAGTGGGTGATAAAAACGATTGGCCTGCAACAAAGCTGGTACTGGCAATTTGCACTGACCCTGTTGGTGCTGACGCTCCCCGGTCGCCGTTTTTACCTTAAAGGGTTCCCGGCGCTGGCGCGTCTGGCGCCGGACATGAACTCGCTGGTCGCCGTGGGAACCGCAGCGGCATTCGGCTACTCGCTGGTGGCGACCTTTACGCCCGACCTGTTGCCTGAAGGGACGGTAAACGTTTATTACGAGGCCGCCGCAGTGATTGTCGCGCTTATTCTGCTGGGGCGCTTTCTGGAGGCAAGGGCGAAGGGGCGGACTTCCGAAGCGATTAAACGTCTGGTGGGGCTACAGGCGCGGGTCGCGCATGTGTTACGCGAGGGCCGCATCGTGGATATCCCTGTCGACGAGGTTGTGCTGGGCGACTGTGTGGAGGTTCGGCCAGGCGAGCGGATCCCGGTTGACGGCGAAGTGACCGAAGGCCGCAGCTTCGTTGACGAGTCGATGATTACCGGCGAACCGATACCGGTTGAGAAATCCGCAGGAAGCGCGGTGGTGGGCGGTACCGTAAACCAAAAAGGCGCGCTCACGCTGCGGGCGACCGCCGTCGGCGGACAGACCATGCTGGCGCAAATTATTCGTCTGGTGGAACAGGCGCAGGGTTCAAAACTGCCGATTCAGGCCGTCGTGGATAAAGTGACGCTGTGGTTTGTCCCGATGGTGATGCTTATTGCTGCGCTGACCTTTGTGGTATGGCTGGCGTTTGGGCCGTCGCCAGCGCTGACTTTCGCTCTGATCAATGGCGTTGCGGTGCTGATTATCGCCTGTCCTTGCGCGATGGGCCTGGCGACGCCGACCTCCATTATGGTGGGAACCGGTCGTGGGGCGGAAATGGGCGTGCTGTTCCGTAAGGGGGAGGCGTTACAGCTACTCAAAGACGCTAAGGTGGTGGCCGTAGACAAAACCGGGACGCTTACCGAAGGCCGCCCGGTACTGACCGATCTCGACGTGGCCAGCGGCTTTGAGCGCCGTGAGGTGCTGGCGAAAGTCGCGGCGGTAGAATCGCGTTCAGAGCATCCGATTGCCCGTGCGATTGTCGTGTCGGCAGAAGAGGAAGGGATCGCGCTACCAGGCATGAGCGGCTTCGAATCGGTGACCGGGATGGGCGTATACGCTACCGTTGACGGTACGCGTGTTGACGTGGGGGCCGATCGCTATATGCGCGAAATTGGCGTGGATATTAGCGGCTTCGCCACCACCGCCGAACGGTTAGGGCAGGAAGGGAAATCGCCGCTCTATGCGGCTATTGACGGTCAACTGGCGGCGATTATCGCCGTGGCCGATCCGATCAAACCCAGTACACCCGCCGCAATTAACGCTTTACATCAGCTCGGGATTAAGGTCGCCATGATCACTGGCGATAATGCCCGCACGGCACAGGCTATCGCCAGACAGTTAGGGATTGATGACGTGGTTGCCGAGGTATTGCCAGAAGGGAAAGTCGAGGCGATACGGCGCCTGAAAGCGGCGTATGGGCAGGTGGCGTTTGTCGGCGATGGCATCAACGATGCGCCAGCGCTGGCGGAGTCCGACGTGGGGCTGGCGATTGGCACCGGCACCGATGTGGCGGTGGAATCCGCCGACGTCGTACTAATGTCCGGCAACCTGCAAGGCGTGCCGAATGCTATCGCGCTGTCTAAAGCGACCATCCGCAATATCCACCAGAATCTGTTCTGGGCCTTTGCTTACAATACGGCGCTGATTCCTGTCGCGGCAGGCGCGCTATTTCCGGTCTGGGGCATATTATTGTCACCGGTATTCGCCGCAGGGGCGATGGCGATGTCGAGCGTGTTCGTGCTGGGCAACGCTTTGCGGCTGCGCCGTTTCCGGGCGCCGATGGCAACCCCATCCGACACATCCACGACATGAGGAGGAGCGTCATGAACATCGGTAAAGCAGCTAAAGCATCGAAAGTTTCGGCCAAAATGATTCGCTACTATGAACAGATTGGTCTGATTCCCGCGGCAAGTCGGACGGATTCCGGCTATCGGGCCTATACCCAGGCTGATGTTAATCAATTGCATTTTATACGCCGCGCGCGCGACCTCGGTTTTTCAGTTGCTGAAATCAGCGACTTACTGAATCTTTGGAATAACCAGTCACGGCAAAGCGCTGACGTCAAACGCCTGGCGCAGACGCACATTGATGAACTGGACAGACGTATCCAGAACATGCAGCACATGGCGCAAACCCTCAAAGCGCTGATTCACTGCTGCGCCGGCGACGCGCTGCCAGATTGCCCCATTCTGCATACGCTTGGACAACCTGACGATAGCGAGCCGGAGGCGCGTACCGGAGCGGTGTTGCGCCGTCCTCGTCGTCATGGACTGACAAAGCGTCTGTAAGTCCTGAGATTACGCTTGACCTTCCAACACTGGCAAGGCCCAGACTGGCAACAGTTCCCAAACAAAAGGAGTTCACTATGCAGTTCCATATTGATGACATGACCTGCGGCGGCTGCGCCAGTACGGTAAAAAAGACGATTCTGACTCTCGATGCTAATGCGACGGTGAGAACCGACCCGGCGACGCGTCTGGTTGACGTTGAAACGTCGCTATCCGCGGAGCAGATTGCCGCCGCCCTGCAAAAGGCCGGTTTCCCGCCGCGCGAGAGGTAATCGTCAATGGCGATCGGTCTGGCGACAGGCCGGTCGCGATACGATAGCCACGCTTCGCTTTCCTTTGCATGAGATAATCCCTATAAAAACTGTGACAAATCATGTGCCAGTAAGCCTTGTTAATAATATGTAATGATTTGTCTATTTTTGCTAACATTTTACCTGCTATATACAAAAAGATAACAAATAAGTAGCGCAACGCTACCTTGTTACGTCGCTTTGACGACGGGTGCGCTCCAGCGTTTCGCCGCTTCAAAGCTTGATGTTATTTTTTGATGCAGGACACTACCTATGTACACCCCCCTGAACTGGACGACGACACAACGACATGTGGCGTTTGCCAGCTTTACCAGTTGGATGCTGGATGCGTTTGATTTCTTTATCCTTGTCTTTGTACTTAGCGATCTCGCCGAATGGTTTCACGCTTCCGTATCGGACGTTTCCATTGCGATTATGCTGACCCTGGCGGTACGTCCCATTGGCGCGCTGCTATTTGGCCGAATGGCGGAAAAGTACGGACGTCGACCGATACTGATGCTCAATATTCTGTTCTTCACGGTGTTTGAACTGCTTTCCGCCTGGTCGCCCACCTTCATGGCATTTCTGATTTTTCGGGTCATGTACGGCGTGGCGATGGGCGGGATATGGGGCGTTGCGTCATCACTGGCGATGGAAACCATTCCCGATCGTTCGCGTGGCCTGATGTCGGGCATTTTTCAGGCGGGCTATCCCTGCGGCTATCTGTTCGCCTCGGTTATTTTTGGCCTCTTCTACAGTATGGTAGGCTGGCGCGGCATGTTCCTGATTGGCGCCCTGCCTGTTGTCTTGCTGCCTTATATCTGGTTTAAAGTGCCGGAATCCCCCGTCTGGCTGGCGGCCAGAGCGCGTAAAGAGAATACCGCGCTGCTTCCTGTTCTGCGCAAGCAGTGGAAGTTGTGTCTGTATCTGGTGCTGGTCATGGCGTTCTTTAACTTTTTCAGCCACGGCACGCAGGATCTCTATCCTACCTTCCTGAAGATGCAGCATGGTTTTGATCCGCATCTGATCAGTATCATTGCAATTTTTTATAACATTGCCGCCATGCTCGGCGGTATTTTCTACGGTACGCTATCGGAACGTATTGGGCGTAAAAAAGCGATCATGATCGCCGCCTTTCTTGCGCTTCCGGTACTCCCGCTATGGGCATTTTCCAGCGGATCATTCACGATTGGCCTGGGCGCGTTCCTGATGCAGTTTATGGTGCAGGGCGCCTGGGGTGTCGTGCCGACCTGGCTGAACGAGCTGGTTCCGGCGAATGCGCGCGCTGTACTGCCAGGGTTTGTTTACCAACTCGGTAATTTACTGGCGTCGGTTAATGCGACGTTACAGGCCCGCATCGCGGAAACGCATGGCGGAAATTACGGGTTGGCAATGGCGATCGTGGCTGGCGCGGTGGCTATTTTAATCTGTGTATTTGTGGCATTTGGTCGCGAGACCCGGGGAGTCGTCATCTCCGGTACAGATAGCGACGCCCTCCCGGAGTCGGCCATCAGTCATCGCACGTAAACACTACGCTCCTGGCGCATACTGTCGCCGGGAGCGCTCCTTCCTCCTGTGGTTTTTACGCCCTTTCAACGAACAACAAAGGTTAATGATGGCATCTGCCTTTCGTGACCATTACAATCATCGCTTACTTTTTTCTTTATAAGAAATTGATTGTTGGACCTTAAAATTGTCAACGGAGCGAAGATATCATGTTGAAAGATAACCAAAAACACAACGAGTCTGTTGCCCCGAATAGCGCCTTTCTGTCTGAGTTACAACGTGCATTACCGGAATTTTTTATCGCCGATCGCTATAACGAGCAGGGCGAACTGATCGCGAAAGGCGGATTTGATCTCGCCAAATTTGAGCGCGCGCTGAAAGCGCGTAATATTGATGAGCTGACTAGCGGTTATCAGATTGATTTTATTGGCAAAGATTACGCAAAAAAACAGGCGGGTGAAAAATCCGTTACCGTTATCGTTCCTGACGTGGAACACAATACTCTGGCAGAAAACAAAAACAGCCATCATCTTTTTCTGACCGGGGATAATCTGGATGTTTTACGCCATCTGCAAAATAATTACGCCGATACCGTCGATATGATCTATATCGATCCCCCTTATAACACCGGATCGGACGGGTTTGTTTATCCCGATCATTTTGAATATAGCGATCGGGCGTTGCAGGATATGTTTGGTCTTAATGATACTGAACTGGCACGTTTAAAATCCATTCAGGGTAAATCGACGCACTCCGCGTGGTTATCTTTCATGTATCCGCGTCTTTTCCTGGCCAGGAAGCTCCTGAAAGATACCGGATTTATTTTTATCTCTATCGACGATAATGAGTACGCCAATCTTAAATTAATGATGGATGAGATTTTTGGCGAAGGCGGATTTGTCACCAATGTGATGTGGAAGCGCAAAAAAGAGATTTCTAACGACTCTGATAACGTTTCCATCCAGGGGGAATACATTCTTGTTTATGCCAAAACCGGTCAGGGCGCTTTACGTTTAGAACCGCTTTCTAAAGAGTATATTCAGAAATCCTATAAAGAACCGACCGAACAGTTTCCAGAAGGGAAATGGCGCCCGGTGCCGTTAACGGTGTCAAAAGGGCTGAGCGGCGGCGGCTATACCTATAAAATTACCACGCCGAACGGTACGGTACACGAAAGACTATGGGCTTATCCTGAAGCCAGTTACCAAAAACTGGTGGCCGATAATCTGGTCTATTTTGGCAAAGATAACGGCGGTATTCCCCAGCGAGTCATGTACGCGCACCACAGTAAAGGGCAGCCAACGACCAATTACTGGGATAACGTAGCGTCGAATAAAGAGGGGAAAAAGGAGATTCTGGATCTCTTCGGCGACAACGTTTTTGATACGCCGAAACCGACCGCATTATTGAAGAAAATCATCAAGCTCGCTATCGATAAAGACGGCGTCGTTCTGGACTTTTTTGCCGGTTCCGGCACTACGGCCCATGCGGTAATGGCGCTGAATGAAGAAGATGGGGGGCAGCGCACGTTTATTCTGTGCACTATCGATCAGGCATTAAGCAATAACACTATCGCGAAAAAAGCAGGTTATAACACTATTGATGAAATTAGCCGTGAGCGAATTACACGCGTTGCGGCGAAGATCCGCGCCAACAATCCCGCGACCAATAGCGATCTCGGTTTTAAACATTATCGTTTTGCCACTCCGACACAGCAGACGCTGGACGATCTGGATAGCTTCGATATTGCTACCGGCCATTTTATCAATACCAGCGGTCAACTGGCCGCTTTCACCGAGTCAGGATTTACCGACATGATCAATCCTTTTTCCGCCAGAGGATTGGGCGTGCCGGGCGGCGCAAGCGGCGAAGAGACCTTATTAACGACATGGCTGGTCGCCGATGGTTATAAAATGGATATTGACGTACAGACCATTGATTTTTCCGGCTATTGCGCCAGGTATGTTGATAATACGCGCCTGTATCTGATTGATGAACGATGGGGAACAGAGCAGACCCGCGATCTTCTCAACCACATTGGTACGCACCAGCTTCCGGTTCAGACCATTGTCATTTACGGCTACTCTTTCGACCTTGAATCCATTCGTGAACTGGAAATCGGCTTAAAACAGCTTGATCAAAAAGTGAACCTGGTGAAGCGTTATTAAGAGGGGATGATGATGAATATTTTACTGGAAGAACTTCCCCATCAGGAACAGGCGTTAGCGGCGATTCTGGCGAGTTTCACCGGTATCGATCACGCGCAGGCCGATCATAATCACTATGCTAATCCGCTGATTAAGGGACGTTACGACGATAAGGCCAATATTGACGTTAAAATGGAGACCGGGACGGGCAAAACCTATGTCTATACCCGGTTGATGTATGAACTGCATCAGAAGTATGGCCTCTTCAAATTTGTGCTGGTGGTGCCGACGCCAGCCATTAAAGAAGGCGCGCGGAACTTTATCACCAGCGATTACGCCAGACAGCATTTTTCACAGTTCTACGAAAATACGCGGATGGAACTTTGCACCATCAACGCCGGTGATTTTAAAGTAAAGTCGGGGCGTAAAAATTTTCCGGCCCAGTTATTAAGTTTTACTGATGCCAGCCGTCGTGATAGCCATACGATTCAGGTTTTGCTGATCAATGCGCAAATGCTCAATTCCGCCAGTATGACGCGAGACGATTACGATCAAACGCTACTGGGCGGACTGACGTCGCCTGTTAAAGGGCTGCAAATGACGCGACCGGTGGTCATTATTGATGAACCGCATCGTTTTGCGCGAGATAACAAATTTTATCGAGCGATTCAGGCTATTCAGCCGCAAATGATTGTCCGCTTTGGCGCTACCTTCCCGGATATTGTCGAAGGTAAGGGTAAAAATAAATGTGTACGTAAAGATTACTATCGCCGGCAACCGCAGTTTGATCTCAACGCGGTGGACAGTTTTAACGATGGTTTGGTGAAAGGTATTGATATTTATTACCCGAATCTCCCCGAAGAACAGGCCAACAATCGTTATATCGTTGACAGCGTCACGGCAAAGAAATTAATCCTCCGACGGGGGAGCAAAATTGCCGAGGTTGGCGTGGGCGAAAATCTCGCCGATGTCGATGCAGGATTTGAAGGCAGTATCGAATATGCCGGCAGTAAAATGTTGTCGAACGATCTGGAGCTGGAGGCAGGGATGGCGCTGGTGCCAGGAACCTTTGGCGCGAGCTACCAGGAACTGATTATTCAGGACGCCATTGATAAGCATTTTGATACCGAGCAGGCAAATTTCTTACGCAGCAATGAGCCAGAAAATAATGCCCCGCGTATTAAGACCTTAAGCCTTTTCTTTATTGACAGTATTAAAAGCTATCGTGATGACGAAGGCTGGTTGAAAGTCACTTTTGAGCGTTTGCTGAAAAAGAAACTGACGCAACTGATTGACGATTATCAGCGCAAGACCCTGCCGCGAGAAGTGGAGTATCTGTCGTTTCTGCAGGCCACGCTCGCCAGCCTGCACTCGGATAACCAAAACGTCCACGCTGGTTACTTTGGCGAAGACCGCGGAAGCGGCGATGAGGCGATCCAGGCTGAGGTAGATGATATTCTGAAAAATAAAGAGAAGTTGCTCAGTTTTTCAGACCATCACGGCAACTGGGAAACGCGCCGCTTTCTGTTTTCAAAATGGACGCTTCGCGAAGGCTGGGATAACCCGAATGTTTTTGTCATTGCTAAATTACGTTCTTCCGGTAGCGAGTCGAGCAAAATTCAGGAAGTGGGGCGCGGCCTGCGGCTACCGGTAGATGAAAACGGCCATCGCGTTCATCAGGAAGAGTGGCCGTCCCGGCTGTCGTTTCTGATTGGTTATGATGAAAAAGCGTTTGCCAGTATGCTGGTTGATGAGATTAATCGCGACAGCAAAGTTCAGCTTAACGAGCAGAAACTGGATGAGGCGATGATCACACTCATCGTCACCGAGCGGCAAAAAGTCGATCCTGCGTTTACGGAGCTTCGTTTGCTGGAAGATCTGGATGATAAAAAACTGATCAACCGGAGTAATGAGTTTAAACCCAGCGTCACGCTTAACGGGGAAACCAAAAGTGGTTTTGCGTGGCTACTGGAGTTCTACCCTGAGCTGACGCAGGCGCGGGTGCGAGCGGATCGCATTCGTGACAATAAGCCCGCCTCCCGACTGCGAGTCAGGTTACGCAAAGAGAATTGGGAACAACTTAGCAGTATCTGGGAGCAGTTTTCCCGCCGTTATATGCTGCAATTCGAGCGTAGCGGCGCTTCTCTGGAACAGATTGCCGCCGAGGTGCTGCGCGATCCGGCGCTGTATATACGCCAGAAACCAAGCCAGGTGCAACAACGACTGGTATCGAATGAAGATAATGGCCGTTTTGAAGTGGCGCAGCGGGAAGGCGAATTAGCCGCCAGCGAATTTATGGCGGGCATGAAATATGGCCATTTTCTTAAGCAACTGGCGTTACGCACCAGTCTGCCGGTTAACGTCCTGCACCCGGTGTTAATGGCGATGCTGCGTGATGTTTTGCACGGAGATTCACGCTATTTAAGCGAGATCTCGTTGGACAATATGACCCGCGCATTACAGACGCGGATTAATGCGCATTTTGCGCAGCGCCACGATTATCTGCCTCTCGATTTTCAGGCTTCAACGTCGGTATTTGATTCCACGGCACGGCAGTTCAGAGAGGAGATTAGCGCTGAAATTGTGGGGAAAAATGTGGACGAGAATGCGATAGACGATCCCCGTTCTCTCTATCAAATACCGCCGTTGCGTTATGACAGCGTCGATCCAGAATTGCCGCTATTAAAATACGATTATCCGCAACAGGTTTCTGTGTTTGGCAAACTGCCTAAGCGGGCCATTCAGATCCCCAAATATACGGGAGGCTCTACTACGCCGGATTTTGTGTACCGTATTGAGCGTCAGGACGCCGACAGCGTTTATTTACTGGTTGAAACTAAAGCAGAAAATATGCGCGTAGGCGATCAGGTTATTCTTGATGCGCAACGTAAATTCTTCGATATGCTGCATCGGCAAAATATTAATGTCGAGTTTGCGGAAGCGACCAGCGCGCCGGCGGTATTTTCTACGATCAATGGCTTGATTGAGGGGAAGGCAAACTAACGGGTTTGAATGGACCTTAACGGTTATCTTTTTGATAGACCATATAAAATGGCCGCCGCGCAGCGAGCGTTGCGGTCATTCTCCCTGTACTAATCCCCCGTCCCGTAAACCGCGTTGACTTGAAGGTTATCGTTTTACGTCTATTCTTAACTTTCAGCTAAGCGTATTTTGCTGAAATTGCAAATAGTCTTGAAGACGCTGTTTTTTTGTTTTGCCGTTATTTTTATAACGGCCAGGTAGATATTGCCAAGTGAATGTAACTAAGGGAGACATGTTATGCTAAATAGATACTACCGTTTCGCTGTCGAAAAAGACGACCCCTCCGAAGCGCCAGAGTCGGGCGATAAGCCTGACAGCCAGCCGCAAAAAAAATCGTAATTTATCTGGATATTCCCCGACGTTTATACGTTTGGGGAAAATAACCGTTTCGTTTCAACTTGGTTGCGAACAGTGAATATTTTACACGAAGTGACTATATATAAACGGGAGGGAACATGGAGTTTGATGCCTTCTTTTTAGCGAGACTCCAGTTTGCCTTTACCGTCTCTTTTCATATTATTTTCCCCGCGATTACGATTGGCTTAGCCAGTTACCTGGTGGTACTGGAAGGTCTATGGCTAAAAACGCGTAATCCTGTCTGGCGCTCGCTCTATCAGTTCTGGCTCAAAATTTTTGCCGTCAACTTCGGGATGGGCGTGGTCTCCGGTCTGGTCATGGCTTACCAGTTCGGAACGAACTGGAGCGGTTTTTCCCAGTTCGCCGGCAGTATCACCGGGCCTTTATTAACCTATGAAGTGCTCACCGCATTCTTCCTGGAAGCGGGATTCTTAGGCGTGATGCTTTTTGGCTGGAACAAAGTCGGGCCGGGTCTGCATTTCTTGTCTACCTGTATGGTGGCGTTGGGCACGTTAATGTCGACGTTCTGGATTCTGGCGTCTAACAGCTGGATGCATACCCCGCAGGGATTTGAAATTCATAACGGTCAGGTGGTCCCGGTGGACTGGTTCGCGGTGATTTTCAACCCGTCGTTCCCGTATCGCCTGTTGCATATGTCCGTTGCGGCGTTTTTAAGTAGCGCGATGTTTGTCGGCGCGTCCGCAGCCTGGCATTTACTGAAAGGTAACGATACGCCGGCTATCCGCCGTATGTTCTCGATGGCGTTATGGATGGCGGTCGTGGTGGCGCCCGTTCAGGCATTGATTGGCGATATGCATGGCCTTAACACCCTGAAGCATCAGCCGGTCAAAATCGCCGCGATTGAGGGGCACTGGGAAAATACGCCCGGCGAGCCAACGCCGCTTACGCTGGTAGGCTGGCCGGATATGGAGGCGGAACGGACCCGCTATGCGCTTGAGATCCCGGCGTTGGGCAGTCTGATCCTGACGCATAGCCTGGACAAACAGGTGCCTGCGCTAAAAGATTATCCCAAAGAGGATCGCCCCAACTCTACCGTGGTGTTCTGGTCTTTCCGTCTGATGGTGGGCATGGGCGTACTGATGATCTTCCTGGGGCTGGCCAGCCTGTGGCTACGCTACCGACGCCGACTGTATCATTCGCGGCCCTTTATGCACTTTGCGCTGTGGATGGGACCGTCCGGGCTTATCGCCATCCTTGCCGGATGGGTGACGACTGAAGTAGGACGTCAGCCGTGGGTGGTCTATGGCCTGCTGCGAACGCGTGATGCGGTTTCCGCGCACAGCACCTTGCAGATGAGCATCAGTTTGCTGGCCTTCTTTGTGGTCTATTCCCTGGTCTTTGGGGTTGGCTATATTTATATGATTCGTCTTATCCAGAAAGGGCCGCAGCCGGCGGAGACACCGACCGCTGAAACCGATGGCAGACCCGCACGTCCTATCTCTGCCGTGGGAGAATCGCTTGAGCAGGAGAAACGCGAATGACCATCGATCTTCCGGTTATCTGGTTTGCTATTATCGTGTTCGCCACGCTGATGTATATCGTAATGGATGGGTTCGATCTGGGCGTCGGTATCCTGTTTCCGTTTATTCGCGATAAACACGATCGCGATGTTATGGTGAACTCGGTCGCGCCGGTATGGGACGGGAACGAAACCTGGCTGGTGCTGGGCGGGGCCGGGCTTTTTGGCGCTTTCCCGTTGGCTTATGCTGTCATCACCGACGCGCTGACTATCCCGCTGGTGGTTATGCTGCTTGGTCTTATCTTTCGCGGCGTCGCGTTTGAATTCCGTTTTAAAGCCACCGAGTCGCATCGCGCGTTCTGGGATAAATCCTTTATCGTCGGGTCAATCCTGGCGACCTTTGCGCAAGGGGTTGTGGTAGGGGCGGTAGTGAGCGGTTTTCAGGTGGAAGGGCGAACCTTTAGCGGTTCGCAGCTTGACTGGCTGACGCCGTTTAACCTGTTCTGCGGCGTCGGTCTGGTTGTCACCTACGCGCTGCTGGGCGCTACCTGGCTGATTATGAAAAGCGAAGATCCGCTGCATAGCCGGATGTGCGCGCTGTCGCGCCCGTTGTTGATCGTCTTGTTGCTGGTGATGGGAGGCGTCAGCGTGTGGACGCCGCTCACCCACGACGACATCGCCGAGCGCTGGTTCACGCTGCCCAATTTATACTACTTCCTGCCGGTGCCTGTGCTGGTGCTGGCTTTTAGCGTCTGGCTATGGCGCAGCGTGAAAAAACCAGAATCCCATGCGCGTCCATTTATTCTCACGCTAGGGTTGATTTTTCTGGGGTTCAGCGGGTTAGGCATCAGTATTTGGCCGAATATTATTCCACCGGATATTTCGCTGTATGCCGCCGCCGCGCCGCCGCAAAGTCAAAGCTTTATGCTGGTTGGGGCGCTGATAATCATCCCGATTATTCTGGCTTATACCTTCTGGAGCTACTACGTCTTCCGTGGAAAAGTGCGACATGGAGAGGGATATCACTGATGGTTAAAGTGAAAAAATGGTCGCGGCGAGTCGTATGGATGGTCGCGATATGGTGCGCCAGCGTGCTTCTGCTGGCGGGCGTCGGAATGTTATTCAGACTACTCATGACCTCCGCAGGATTTCGCTCCTGACTGATATCCCCCGGACGCGCTTTCGTCTCTCGCGAAAGCGCGTTTTTATCGACAGATCGGCGTTTATCGATCACCTTTGTTCGCCTTATCTCTCCCCTCAATAGCGGTTGATAATTATTCTCATCTTTATTGTCGTTCCCGGGCCGCAGTGATATGGTTACACAGTGGCTAACGCTCTGGTATAACGCAGATAAACGGTATTGATAATGTCTCCGATCTCCTGTCACTCTTCCGCCGCCCCGGCGATGAAAAAGATCTTTTCCGTCAGCGACTTCATCGCGTTTGGCGAGCGTTATGGCATTGATTACCGCTTCCCTGCGTTACCGCAGTATACGCAGAGTAGTCCCGTACTTCATGGCGATATCGAAGAGATAGCGCTTCCCGGCGGGATTTGCATTACACGCTCGGATGTTCACGTGTTACAACCTTATGAAACCACCTCTCGCCATAGCAGTCCGCTGTATATGCTGGTGGTGCTGGAAGGTAACGTCGCGCTGGCTGTCAATGAGCAGACCTTTTTGTTGAGCGCGGGGATGGCGTTTTGCTCGCAACTGAGTGAGCAGCAGACGATACGCGCCCATCACGGCGCAGACAGTAAATTGCGCACCTTGTCGCTGGGAATGTACCCGGACGGCGGATGGCGGGAGCGTTTGCCTGTCTCGCTGGCAGACGAGTGGGAAAATAGCGCAACCTCGGCGAGGGTCTGGCAGGTGCCGGAGTTTCTGCTTTCGGGGCTACGTTATGCGCAGCAGCCCGGACCTCATGCGGCATCACGCCAGTTAATGCTGGAAGGCATCATGCTGCAATTACTGGGCTATGCGCTAAATCTATGTCAGCCCGCAACGCAAAAACGCGGACTTCCCGTCACCGGTGAATATCAGCGGCTGGAGCTCATTCGGCATTTACTGGAGCAGACGCCGGAAAAAGCTTACACGCTGAACGAACTGGCACGTCGGGCGGCAATGAGTCCAAGTAGCCTGCGGTGCAAGTTTCGCCATGCCTATGGGTGTACCGTGTTTGATTATCTGCGCGATTGCCGCCTGGCGCGCGCGCGTCGTTATCTGATGGAGGGATACAGCGTGCAGCAGGCCGCCTGGATGTCAGGTTATCAACATGCCACAAACTTTGCGACGGCATTTCGTCGGCGTTATGGCTGCTCGCCCGGCGAGCTGCGTGACGCGTCTCTGACGGCGTCCCTCCACTGTGCGTAACGCGCCCCGCCAGAACGGTAATATCCGCCGCTAACCCGGTTTTCTGCCGCTTTGGGTGATGTTTTATCATTGCGCATAGGCAATCTGGCGTTACGCATAGTGGTCCGTTATCTCTAAAAGGTAATAATTCTTATTTACAATAAAGATGCCTTTGGAGATGTTCATGTTTGCGACAACGCGTATGGCGCTATTGATAGGCGGAGCTATCGGCGGCGCGACTTTTCCTCTTTTTGCCCAGGAAACCACAAAAAATGATACCGTCATTGTCACCTCGCCCGTTCAGAGTGGCGCGACCAAGCTGGCGACGCCAGATATTGAAACGCCGCAGTCGGTATCCATTATTACCCGCCAGCAGTTTGAAGAGCAGGGCGCAACCAGCGTGCGTCAGGCGGTCAGCTACACCCCAGGCGTATACAGTAACCAGATAGGCGCCTCTAACCGCTTTGATTACATCGTATTGCGTGGTTTTTCGGACGGTAGTCTGGATAACGTCTATCTCGACGGGTTAAAAATGATGGGCGACACCAATTCGCACAGTTCGTTGGTGGTTGACCCCTGGTTTCTGGAAGATATCGAGGTGGTACGCGGCCCGGCGTCCGTTCTGTATGGACGTTCATCGCCAGGCGGCATTGTCTCGTTGACGTCGCGAAAACCGGCGTTTGATGCCGGAGGAGAAGTGAAGCTGTTTGCCGGCAATAACAACCAGCGCGGGGCGGCTTTTGATGTGACCGGCCCACTGGATGACAATGAACGTGTGGCGGCGCGTCTTAGCGGCATGACACGTTACGCCGATTCGCAGTTTACCCCCTTGAAAGAGGAACGTTATGCGCTGATGCCGAGCCTGACCTGGCGAATTACCGATCGGACGCGTCTTGATCTTATGGCCTATCTGCACCGTGATCCGCAGGGCGGTAGCCACTCCGGACTGCCTTATCAAGGCACGGTTGTACCTTATAACGGCGGAAAAATTTCTAACACTTTCTTTGAAGGTGAAGATGACTACGACAAATACGATCGCCGTGAAAATATGGTGGGTTATAACATTGAGCATCTGTTCGATAACGGCTGGTCGGTACGGCAAAAATTGCGTTATTTGCATACCAAAGTGACGTTGAATCAGGTCTATGCCGCAGGTTGGTTGAATGAAACGGCGCTGAATCGCGGCTATTCCGGCTCCGGGGAGAAAATGTCGGCTATCGCGCTGGATCATCAGCTCGACGGCAGCGTGGATACCGGGGCGATTAATCATCGTCTGCTGGTGGGGATCGATTATCAGGATCGCAGTAATCATACTACTGGCTATTATGGCGCGTTTCCGCCGATTGACGCTTTCAACCCTGTTTATGGCGCTCAGCCGGATTACATTACGTTGTATAGCCGTGAAAAACATAAGCTGCGGCAGACCGGATACTATTTACAGGATCAGATGTCATGGGATCGCTGGCGCTTTACGTTGGGCGGTCGTTACGATCGGGTCACCGTGTCTAACATCGACAAACTTCATGATTCACGCAGCGATCTCGATAAAAACAACGTCAGCACCCGTGCTGCGTTGCTTTATCTGTTCGACAATGGCGTCGCCCCCTATCTCAGTTATTCTACCGCGTTTACGCCGACCAGCTTCGCCGACGAAAACGGCAATGTGCTGGAACCGATGAAAGGCAAGCAGTGGGAGGCGGGGGTAAAATACGAACCGCTGGGGGGGAATAGCCAGTTTAGCGCCGCCGTGTATCGTATTAACCAGACCAATATCGCGACCAAAGAAGAACCTACCGATCCGTACCGCTCGATTGGTGAAATTGAGTCTAAAGGGGTGGAACTGGAGGCCATTAGCCATTTGTCGGATAGCGTCCGTTTGCAGGCGGCGTATACCTATACTGATATCCGTTATAAGAAAAGTAGCCCGCAAGAGCAGGGTAAGCGCGCGGTTTATGCTCCACGAAACCAGGCCAGCGCCTGGCTAAGTTACGATGTGAAAAGCGGTCTGTTAGAGGGGCTGACTTTGGGCTCCGGCATCCGGTACGTCAACGGCGTGACCAGCGATCGCCTGAATACCCACACCTTGCCGTCCTATACACTGGTCGACATGGTGGTTGGGTATGATTTATCCAGCATTGGGTTAAATGGCTTGAGCGCCCAGCTCAACGTAAATAACCTGACGGACAAACGCTATGTCGCTGCCTGTAATTCGCTCTCTTATTGTTATTTTGGCGCCGAGCGTAGCATTGTAGGCAGCGTGTCATGGGCGTTTTGATAACGCTTATCGTCCGGTAGCAAAGGCTACCGGACAAACATTAGCGGTGCGTCACGCCTTCATAGAGAAGTCTGAGCGCAAACATCCCGATAATGGCGCCGATAACACGGCTGGCAATGCGCTGTATACGCCCATAAGCGCGGCGGACTGCGGGGAGCGAAAAGGCCTGGCTGAGAAAAATACGCCAGATAACGGATGACAGCACAATTCCGGCCCAGGCCATTAACCTTGCCCATGTGGGCGTTTCTGCGCTAAGCGTTACGGAAAAAATACTGATAAAAAACAGTACGGTTTGCGGATTGGATAAATCGGTCATTAATCCCCGGCGAAAGAAAATTGTCCACGGGGCGGCAATCGGCGTCTGGAGCGTGCTCATTTGCGGCGTCGCCTGGTGGCGAATACTGTTCCAGGCGAACCATAATAAATAGGCGCCGCCGACAATTTTGATAAGAGAAAATACCGCTTCGCATTGCGTAATGAGCGTCGCCAGACCGAAAAGCCCCAGCCCGGAATAAAAGGCGTCTCCCGTGGCGACGCCCAGGCCGGTGATGACTCCCGCCCGGCGTCCTGATGCGAGGCTGGTTTGCACCACCACAAACAGATTCGCGCCGGGATTAAAAAAGGTTAACACAAACAGACTGACGGTAAGCACAACGGCATGAAACGGCTCCATAGGCAACTCTTCTCTTAGCCTCAAGAAATAACGTTCATCTTATTAATAGTCAAACCAGATGATTGCGAGTGAGATCACAAAGCAGGGGCGTTTTAATCCGCGTCGTTATGCCGACTGAGCGGGGGCTGACTGGATTTTTCCAGCAATCTACACTACTTATTTAATCAGTCCGAACGGCCTTTTTGTTCTGATAAAGCGATGATGGCGTAATAATAAAACGAGGGTTTTGCTATGAAAACTGGCTACAAGGTTATGCTTGGCGCATTAGCGTTTGTCGTGACAAACGTTTATGCCGCAGAAATCATGAAAAAAACGGACTTTGATAAAGTCGCCTCCGAATACACGAAAATTGGCACGATTTCCACCACCGGGGAAATGTCGCCGCTGGACGCCAGAGAAGATTTAATCAAAAAGGCGGATGAAAAAGGGGCGGATGTGGTGGTGCTGACGTCCGGGCAGACAGAAAATAAAATTCATGGTACGGCTGATATTTATAAAAAGAAATAAAAGCGTTGCATCATAAAAATACCCGCCTGGGTTTCCGGCGGGTATTTTTATTCCAGGCAACCGGCATCCGTTTTGCCGGATGACGGCCTGCAGTAAACGTAGCGCCATCAGGCATTCAGGACGCGGTCATTTGTCTTAATTATCCGACTGGTCTTTGGCACCAGCTTTTAAACGACGCCACAGAGTGGTGCGGCTAATCCCCAGATAACGCGCCGCGGCGCTCTTATCGCCCTTAAAGCGCGCCAGTACATCCTGTAACGAGTGCGCATCCACGGTTGAAGGCGTCAGCTCTGCTGTGTTCACCATAAGCTCAGGTAATAACTGCCGCATAAATTGCCTGTCCAGCGTTGGCGCGGGATCGACGCTTAAAAAAAGCGCCAGGCGCTCCATCATATTACGCAGTTCGCGAATATTACCGGGCCAGCGCCAGGCCAGCAAAAGCGGCTGACACTGTGTCAATCCATGACGTATCGATTCGGTAAACGGAATTTCCATTGCCGCCAGCGACTGTTTTAAAAAGCTTTCCGCCAGCGGCAAAATATCAGCCTGCCGCTCGCGCAAAGGAGGAAGCGTCAGACGCAGAATACTCAGGCGATAAAAGAGATCGGGGCGAAAACGTCCTTGCATTATCTCCCGATCCAGATCGCAATGCGTGGCGCTGATCACCCGGACATCCACCGGGATCGGCTGGTGTCCGCCGACGCGAGTGACGGCTTTTTCCTCCAGTACGCGCAAAAGTCGAGTTTGTAACGGCAAGGGCATTTCGCCGATTTCATCCAGAAACAGCGTGCCGCCGTGTGCGATTTCAAACAGCCCCGCCCGGCCTCCTCGTCGTGAACCGGTAAACGCGCCCTCTTCATAACCAAACAGTTCCGCCTCCAGCAATGACTCGGTAATCGCGCCGCAATTGACGGCGACAAAGGGAGGGGATGGCTTATTCTGACGGTGAGGCTGGCGGTGAAAGAACGTCTGGTGAATCGCCTGCGCCGCCAGCTCTTTTCCGGTTCCTGTTTCCCCCTGAATCAGCACTGCCGCGCGGGAGCGGGCATAGAGCGTAATCGTCTGGCGGAGCTGCTCCATTTGCGGCGACTGGCCGCGTATATCGCCCAGTTCATACCGGGTTTGTAATCCCTTGCCGGATGGGTAATCCACGCGCTGGCGCCGTGTCAGACGGGTCATATCCAGCGCATCATGGAAAGCCTGACGAACGGTCGCCGCGGAATAAATAAAGATGGCGGTCATTCCTGCCTCTTCCGCCAGATCGGTAATTAATCCCGCGCCGACGACGGCCTCAATACCGTTGGCCTTAAGTTCGTTAATTTGCCCGCGCGCGTCCTCTTCGGTGACATAGCTTCGCTGTTCAAGACGGAGGTGAAACGTTTTCTGAAAGGCAAGTAAAGCCGGAATGGTCTCCTGATAGGTCACGATACCGATAGACGAGGTGAGCTTTCCCGCTTTCGCCAGCGCCTGTAATACATCGAATCCGCTGGGCTTGATGAGGATCACCGGTATTGACAGGCGACTTTTTAAATAGGCCCCGTTCGAACCCGCCGCGATAATCGCGTCGCAGCGCTCGGTCGCCAGTTTTTTGCGAATGTAGGTCACCGCCTTTTCAAAGCCGAGTTGAATAGGCGTGATGGTCGCCAGATGATCGAATTCCAGGCTGATATCCCGAAACAGTTCGAACAGACGCGTTACGGAGACCGTCCAGATCACCGGTTTATCGCTATTATCGCGCGGAGCGCTGTGGGCAGTCGTCATCGCAGTAGGTTCATCTTTAAGGGGCGATTTTTTGTTTTAAACGTGTTTCATAAATGTTGCAATGAAACAGAGCGATTCGTTTCATGAAACGTTAGCTGACACGTTTTTCTTTTCCCTTAATCGCGCTTATTCATAACGGGAATGACTGTAATTACCTGTTTTTAAATCTCATTGTATTTAATTTTCTCGCAGCCTCTTTGCCTGGCATAGCCTTTGCTTTGGTGAATACATTCTGAGTAACAATTTACTAACATGAGGACGAGATATGTCTTTACATTCGCCGGGGCAGGCATTTCGCGCCGCGCTCGCTAAAGAGAATCCATTACAAATTGTCGGCGCTATTAATGCCAACCATGCTCTGTTGGCCCAACGGGCCGGGTATCAGGCTATCTATCTTTCTGGCGGCGGCGTAGCGGCGGGCTCGCTCGGACTGCCGGATCTGGGGATTTCGACGCTGGATGATGTGTTAACCGATATCCGGCGCATCACGGATGTTTGCCCGCTGCCGCTGTTGGTGGATGCGGATATTGGCTTTGGCTCCTCCGCGTTTAATGTCGCGCGGACGGTAAAGTCCATAGCCAAAGCGGGCGCCGCCGCGCTGCATATTGAAGACCAGGTTGGCGCTAAGCGCTGTGGACACCGTCCAAACAAAGCGATCGTCTCGAAAGAGGAGATGGTAGACAGAATTCGGGCGGCAGTGGATGCGCGCACCGATCCGAACTTTGTGATCATGGCGCGTACCGATGCGCTGGCGGTGGAAGGGCTGGAGGCGGCTCTCGATCGCGCGCAGGCTTACGTGGACGCGGGGGCTGACATGCTGTTCCCGGAGGCGATCACCGAACTGTCGATGTACCGCCAGTTCGCCGACGTGGCGCAGGTGCCGATCCTCGCCAACATCACTGAGTTTGGCGCGACGCCGCTGTTTACGACCGACGAGTTGCGTAGCGCACACGTGGCGATGGCGCTCTATCCGCTGTCGGCGTTTCGCGCCATGAACCGCGCCGCAGAAAAAGTCTATACCGTGCTGCGCCAGGAAGGGACGCAAAAGAACGTGATCGACATCATGCAGACCCGTAATGAGCTGTATGAAAGCATCAATTACTACCAGTTCGAAGAGAAGCTGGACGCGCTGTACAGGAATAAAAAATCGTAGCCTGTAGGCCTGATAAGGCGAAGCCGCCATCAGGCAATGCCGGATGGCACTACGTTTATCCGGCCTACGGTACGGCCTACATGCCTCAATACCCTACACATTAAAAAAATGACGAGGACACTATGAGCGACACCACGATCCTGCAAAATAATAACCATGTCATTAAGCCCAAAAAATCCGTCGCGCTTTCCGGCGTACCTGCCGGGAACACCGCTCTGTGTACCGTGGGAAAAAGCGGTAACGATCTGCACTATCGCGGTTACGACATTCTCGATCTGGCGGAGCACTGCGAATTTGAAGAAGTCGCGCATTTACTGATCCACGGAAAATTACCGACCCGCGACGAGCTGAACGCGTATAAAAGCAAGTTAAAAGCGCTGCGCGGATTACCCGCTAATGTCCGTACCGTTCTGGAAGCGTTACCGGCGGCCTCGCACCCGATGGACGTGATGCGTACCGGCGTTTCCGCGCTGGGCTGCACCCTGCCGGAAAAAGAGGGACATACCGTTTCCGGCGCGCGCGATATTGCCGATAAGCTGTTGGCCTCGCTCAGCTCTATCCTTCTTTACTGGTATCACTACAGCCACAACGGCGAACGTATTCAGCCGGAAACCGACGATGATTCCATCGGCGGCCATTTCCTGCATCTGCTGCATGGTGAAAAGCCAACCCAAAGCTGGGAAAAGGCGATGCATATTTCGCTGGTGCTGTATGCCGAGCATGAGTTCAACGCCTCGACGTTTACCAGCCGGGTGATTGCCGGAACCGGCTCGGATGTCTACTCCGCGATTATCGGCGCGATTGGCGCGCTGCGCGGCCCGAAACACGGCGGGGCGAATGAGGTGTCGCTGGAAATTCAACAGCGTTATGAAACGCCGGACGAGGCAGAGGCGGATATCCGTAAACGCGTGGAAAACAAAGAGGTGGTGATTGGCTTTGGACATCCGGTTTACACCATCGCCGACCCGCGCCATCAGGTGATCAAACGGGTGGCGAAACAGCTTTCAGAAGAAGGCGGCTCGCTGAAGATGTACCACATCGCCGACCGTCTGGAAACGGTGATGTGGGAGACCAAAAAGATGTTCCCGAATCTCGACTGGTTTTCGGCGGTCTCCTACAACATGATGGGCGTCCCTACCGAAATGTTCACCCCGCTGTTTGTCATCGCCCGCGTTACCGGCTGGGCGGCGCACATTATTGAACAGCGTCAGGACAACAAAATTATTCGTCCCTCTGCCAACTATACCGGGCCGGACGATCGCCAGTTTGTGCCGATCGAAAAGCGTTGCTAATTAAAACCTCTAAATATAAAAACAGGAGTTGTACCCTATGTCCGCACATATTTCGAACATCCGCCCAGACTTTGACCGTGAAATCGTTGATATCGTTGATTACGTTATGAATTACGAGATCACCTCAAAGGTGGCGTACGACACCGCGCATTATTGCCTGCTCGACACGCTCGGCTGTGGTCTGGAAGCGCTGGAATACCCGGCCTGTAAAAAATTGCTTGGGCCGATCGTGCCAGGCACGGTGGTGCCCAACGGCGCACGCGTGCCGGGCACCCAGTTCCAGCTCGATCCGGTACAGGCAGCCTTTAACATTGGCGCGATGATCCGCTGGCTCGATTTTAACGATACCTGGCTTGCCGCCGAGTGGGGCCATCCTTCTGATAACCTCGGCGGTATTCTGGCGACGGCGGACTGGCTGTCACGCAACGCCGTCGCCGCCGGCAAAGCGCCGCTGACCATGAAACTGGTATTGAGCGGGATGATCAAAGCCCATGAAATTCAGGGCTGCATCGCGCTGGAAAACGCCTTCAACCGTGTCGGGCTTGACCATGTGCTGCTGGTGAAAGTGGCCTCGACCGCGGTGGTCGCTGAAATGCTGGGGCTGACGCGCGATGAGATCCTCAACGCGGTATCGCTGGCGTGGGTGGATGGGCAGTCGTTGCGCACTTATCGTCATGCGCCGAATACCGGTACGCGCAAATCCTGGGCGGCGGGCGATGCGACTTCGCGCGCGGTACGTCTGGCGCTGATGGCGAAAACCGGCGAGATGGGCTATCCCTCGGCGCTCACCGCCAAAACCTGGGGCTTCTACGACGTTTCATTCAAAGGTGAAACGTTCCGTTTCCAGCGCCCTTACGGCTCCTACGTGATGGAAAACGTGCTATTTAAAATTTCTTTCCCGGCAGAATTCCACTCGCAAACCGCCGTCGAAGCGGCGATGACGCTGTATGAGCAGATGCAGGCCGCGGGTAAAACGGCAGCGGATATCGAGAAAGTGACTATCCGCACCCACGAAGCCTGTCTTCGCATTATCGATAAAAAAGGCCCGCTCAATAACCCGGCGGACCGCGATCACTGTATCCAGTATATGGTCGCCGTGCCGTTGCTGTTCGGACGGTTAACCGCGGCGGATTATGAAGACGAGGTGGCGCAGGACAAGCGTATTGACGCCCTGCGCGAGAAAATCGTGTGTTATGAGGACCCGGCTTTTACCGCCGACTATCACGACCCGGAAAAACGTGCTATCGGCAATGCGATCACCGTGGAGTTTACTGATGGCTCACGCTTTGGCGAGGTTGTCGTGGAGTATCCGATTGGTCATGCGCGTCGCCGCGCCGACGGTATTCCGAAGCTTATCGAAAAATTTAAAATTAACCTGGCGCGTCAGTTCCCGACTCGCCAGCAGCAACGCATTCTGGATGTCTCCCTGGACAGAGCCCGCCTGGAGCAGATGCCGGTTAACGAATACCTCGATTTATATGTCATCTGAGCCAGCCAGCAGTAAGGCGTAAGTTCAACAGGAGAGCGTGATGTCTTTTAGCGAATTTTATCAGCGTTCCATTAACGAACCGGAGGCGTTCTGGGCCGAGCAGGCCCGGCGTATCGACTGGCGACAGCCGTTTACGCAGACGCTGGATCATAGCCGCCCACCGTTTGCCCGCTGGTTTTGCGACGGTACCACTAACTTATGTCATAACGCCGTCGACCGCTGGCGGGATAAACAGCCGGAGGCGCTGGCGCTGATTGCCGTCTCATCAGAGACCGATGAAGAGCGTACATTTACCTTCAGCCAGTTGTATGACGAGGTCAACATTGTGGCCGCCATGTTGCTGTCGCTGGGCGTGCAGCGTGGCGATCGCGTATTGGTCTATATGCCGATGATTGCCGAAGCGCAGATAACCCTGCTGGCCTGCGCGCGCATTGGCGCGATCCATTCGGTGGTCTTTGGCGGTTTTGCCTCGCACAGCGTGGCGGCGCGCATTGACGATGCCAGACCGGCGCTGATTGTGTCGGCGGATGCCGGAGCGCGGGGCGGTAAAATCCTGCCGTATAAAAAGCTGCTTGATGACGCTATTGCGCAGGCGCAGCATCAGCCGAAACACGTTCTGCTGGTGGACAGAGGGCTGGCGAAAATGGCGTGGGTGGATGGGCGCGATCTGGATTTTGCCACGTTGCGCCAGCAGCATCTCGGCGCGAGCGTGCCGGTGGCGTGGCTGGAATCCAACGAAACCTCGTGCATTCTTTACACCTCCGGCACTACCGGCAAACCGAAAGGCGTCCAGCGCGACGTCGGCGGTTATGCGGTGGCGCTGGCAACCTCGATGGACACCATTTTTGGCGGCAAGGCGGGCGGCGTATTCTTTTGCGCATCGGATATCGGCTGGGTCGTCGGCCACTCCTATATCGTTTACGCGCCGTTGCTGGCAGGCATGGCGACTATTATTTACGAAGGACTGCCGACGTACCCGGACTGCGGGGTCTGGTGGAAAATTGTCGAGAAATACCAGGTTAACCGGATGTTTTCCGCCCCGACCGCGATTCGCGTGCTGAAAAAATTCCCGACGGCGCAAATCCGCAATCACGATCTCTCCTCGCTGGAGGCGCTTTATCTGGCCGGTGAGCCGCTGGACGAGCCGACGGCCAGTTGGGTGACGGAGACGCTGGGTGTGCCGGTCATCGACAATTATTGGCAGACGGAGTCAGGCTGGCCGATCATGGCGCTGGCCCGCGCGCTGGACGACAGGCCGTCGCGTCTGGGAAGCCCAGGGGTGCCGATGTACGGTTATAACGTCCAGCTACTCAATGAAGTCACCGGCGAGCCCTGCGGCATAAATGAAAAGGGAATGCTGGTGATTGAAGGGCCGCTGCCGCCGGGCTGTATTCAGACTATTTGGGGCGACGATGCGCGTTTTGTGAAGACTTACTGGTCGCTGTTTAACCGTCAGGTTTATGCCACCTTCGACTGGGGAATTCGCGACGCCGAGGGGTATTACTTTATTCTGGGCCGTACCGATGATGTGATTAATATTGCGGGTCATCGGCTGGGGACGCGAGAAATAGAAGAAAGTATCTCCAGCTACCCGAACGTAGCGGAAGTGGCGGTAGTGGGGATAAAAGACGCTCTGAAAGGGCAGGTAGCGGTGGCGTTTGTCATTCCGAAGCAGAGCGATACGCTGGCGGATCGCGAGGCGGCGCGCGACGAGGAAAAAGCGATCATGGCGCTGGTGGACAACCAGATCGGTCACTTTGGTCGTCCGGCGCATGTCTGGTTTGTTTCGCAGCTCCCCAAAACGCGTTCCGGAAAGATGCTTCGCCGCACGATCCAGGCGATCTGCGAAGGCCGCGATCCGGGCGATCTGACAACCATTGACGATCCCGCGTCGTTGCAGCAAATTCGCCAGGCGATCGAAGAATAGCCGTAAGCCGGATAAGCCGCGTCCGGCAACGGGTTAGCGTCAGCGACTGAATAGTGGGGGGTAACGTCGGGAAAGGGCGGCAGCGCGCCGCCCTGTAACAGAATTAACGCAGAATATTTTTCTCAGCCAGATCCAGTGCGAAGTAGCTGAAAATCAAATCGGCGCCGGCGCGTTTAATCGAGCCCAGACTTTCCAGCACGACCTTTTCTTCATCGATGGCGCCAGCCATAGCAGCAAATTTAATCATGGCGTATTCACCGCTCACCTGGTAAGCGCCAAGCGGCAACTCTGTGCGTTCGCGAATTTCACGCAGCACGTCCAGATACGCGCCGGCCGGTTTCACCATTAAGCAATCCGCGCCCTGGGCTTCGTCGAGCAGTGATTCGCGAATCGCTTCACGGCGGTTCATCGGATTCATTTGATACGTCTTGCGGTCGCCTTTTAACGCGGTACCCGCTGCTTCACGGAAGGGGCCGTAGAAAGAAGAGGCGAACTTGGTGGAGTAGGACATTATTGCCGTATCGGTAAAACCGGCGGCATCCAGCGCCTGGCGGATAGCCTGGACTTGTCCATCCATGGCCGCGGAGGGCGCAATAAAATCTGCTCCAGCCGCCGCCGCGATAACGGCCTGCTTGCCGAGGTTGGCCAGCGTCGCATCGTTATCCACACCGTGTTCGCACAATACGCCGCAGTGGCCGTGCGAGGTGTATTCGCAGAAGCAGGTGTCGGACATAACGATCATCTCCGGCACGGTTTGCTTACAGATGCGGGACATTCTTGCCACCAGGCCGTCTTCTTTCCAGGTATCGCTGCCGGTGTCATCAGTATGGTGAGAAATGCCGAAGGTCATAACGGAACGAATACCAGCATTTGCGATACGTTCAATCTCTCGCGCCAGCTGCTTTTCCGGGATACGCATTACGCCGGGCATGGCATCAATAGCTTTGTAATCGTCGAGTTCTTCTTCAACAAAGATCGGCAACACCAGGTCGTTCAGGCTAAGTGTTGTCTCTTCAAACATAGCGCGCAGCGCAGCGGATTTGCGCAGGCGGCGAGGGCGATGGATAAGGTCTGTCATGGTCTGCCTGATGTTTGTGGAATCGAAGGCCCAGTATACCTGAATCTGCAGGCAGATGTTTTACGAAAACGGTCCTTAACGTAGCAGGCGCAACCCCGGCGGCGGCAGAACATGGCGCTTCTTTTATATACCGAAGATTAATACCTCAGGCACTATATCATTTTAAATAAGAATTAGTTTTACGTTGTTTTTAGTTTTATTTCATCGTCATTTAAGTAAATGTGGGTTTTAACATTATTCATGTTTATTTTGTTTTTCTTTAATCCATATTTATCTTATATGTATTTTGTTTTTTTATTTTCTTGTAAGGCCATGAAAAAGAATGCTTTTCAATTATAAAATTTCCTTTTATTACGTCTTTTTAATTCATGTCCGAATCCGGACTGAGGATAAAGAATAATTGAACCTTTTAGCAATGACGCCGCATAATCCTCCTTGCTAAACATCTATATGTTTTTATGCATTGATAATTGATGGATCAACTATATTACGTCCCTGAGGAGGGATGACAAATGCACTCCTGGAAAAAGAAACTTGTAGTCTCACAATTAGCATTGGCTTGCACTCTGGCAATCACTTCTCAGGCGAATGCTACTACTTATAACACTTTTGGGTATCATGACGACGCAACTACCCAGTACGCTGGGATCAATACTGACACCGATTATGTAACTTACGGTGGTTATGTTTATTACAATCCTGCAACTACCGATTTCGATCAATACTTTAACAACGATACTGTAAATGGTGTTATTTCTACGTATTATCTGAACAATGACTACACCACAGATTCTACGAATACACTGAATATCACCAATTCTACCATCCATGGCATGATTACTTCCCAACATATGTGGGATGATACAGCATATGTTGATCATGACTGGGATGATGGCGATACATTTACCCTCAATATCGCTAACTCCACTATCGATGATGATTATGAATATTTCTACTTCACCGATGATTATAATAATGCTGATGGAAAAGTTACTACGGAAGATTGGCGTACTTCCGAATTAGCTTCTTTAGGCACTGCTGTAACGTTGGATGTCGAAAGTAATATTAATATCACCAATAACTCTCGTGTTGCAGGTATTACTCTGAGCCAGGGCGATACTTACGACGCAACATATGCTACTGGTGGTGATAGCGCTTATGTTCATACTTGGGACAACACTATTGTCGTTGACAATTCCACTGTTACATCAGGGGCTGTGACTCCGCTTGAGGGTAGCGGTTGGTTTGGTAACTCTTCAGAGCCAAGCGATTATTCTGGCAACGCTGTTTATGATGCAACGACAGGAACCTGGTATCATAATCCGAATGACACTGCTTTATCGTTCTCAGATGATCCTGACTCATACTATTCGATGAAGAACAATGTTACATTCACCAACGGTTCAACGTTGATGGGTGACGTTGTGTTTACGAGTAACTTCAACAATGCTGGCGACGCGAATGCTGATTCCAATGGCGATGGTGTTATCAACGCCAGCGATGGTTTCAGCAAAATCGGTTATGACACCAACAATGATGGTGTAGAGGATACGAATGGCGGTTGGAGTCACGACAACGATAACGTTGATGAACTGAACCTCAAACTGGATAACGGTAGTAAGTGGGTAGGTGACGCATACTTTACCTATGATCGTATCGATCCGACTGAGATGTACAATCTTGAAGATGGTACTAACAGCTTAGAACCTGATTCTGTTTTCGATAAATGGGGCAACGTTGTTGATGACAAGACCTTCCAGAGCGGTATCTTCACTGTAGCGCTGGATAACGGTTCTGAATGGGATACGGTAAACGCTTCAAACGTCGATACCCTAACTGTTAATAATGGTTCTCAGGTTAACGTAGCTGATAGTTCTTCTTTAGTCGCAGACACCATCACATTGACCAATGGTTCAACGATGAACCTCAGTTCCTATGGTGAAGTTGATACCGATCACCTGACGGTTGATAGTTACAGTAAAGTTGATCTGACAAACGAAACTGCTTATCTGTATGCTAACACTATTACCGTATCAAACGGCGGTGAATTCAGCATCGGTGCTGGTGAATTTGATGCCGATTCTTTCGGTACGGATACTCTGGAACTGACCAACGCTGGTGTATTTAACATCAACAACAGCGACTATGTGCTGGATGCAGATTTGGTTAACGGCCACACCAATACAACCGATACATCAAATGCTACCTATGGTTACGGTGTCATCGCTATGACTTCTGACGGTCATTTGACCGTGAATGGTAATGGTGATTATTACAACGGTGATAACACTGCTGATACTACTTACAGTGCTAACGGTGAAGCGGATAATAGCTACACTGACAACGTTGTAGCCGCAACTGGTAACTATAAAGTGCGCATCGACAACGCTACTGGTGCCGGTTCTGTTGCGGATTACAAAGGCAACGAGCTGATTCGTGTCAATGACGTAAACACCGACGCGACCTTCTCTGCAGCAAACAAAGCTGACCTGGGTGCTTACACCTATCAGGCTAAGCAGGAAGGCAACACTGTCGTGCTGGAACAGATGGAACTGACCGACTACGCTAACATGGCGCTGAGCATTCCTTCTGCGAACACCAATATCTGGAACCTGGAACAAGACACCGTTGGTACTCGTCTGACCAACGCTCGTCATGGCCTGGCGGATAACGGCGGCGCATGGGTAAGCTACTTCGGCGGTAACTTCAACGGCGACAACGGCACCATTAACTACGATCAGGATGTTAATGGCATCATGGTCGGTGTTGATACCAAAGTTGATGGTAACAACGCTAAGTGGATCGTTGGTGCGGCAGCAGGCTTCGCGAAAGGCGATCTGAGCGATCGTACCGGTCAGGTGGATCAGGACAGCCAGTCTGCCTACATCTACTCTTCCGCTCGTTTCGCAAACAACATCTTTGTTGACGGTAACTTGAGCTACTCTCACTTCAACAACGATTTGTCTGCTAACATGAGCGACGGTACTTACGTTGACGGCAACACCTCTTCTGACGCCTGGGGCTTCGGCTTGAAACTGGGTTATGATCTGAAGCTGGGTGATGCAGGCTACGTAACGCCTTACGGTAGCGTATCCGGTCTGTTCCAGTCTGGCGACGACTACCAGCTGAGCAACGACATGAAAGTTGACGGTCAGTCTTACGACAGCATGCGTTATGAACTCGGTGTAGATGCAGGTTATACCTTCACTTACAGCGAAGATCAGGCGTTGACCCCGTACTTCAAACTGGCTTACGTTTACGACGACTCCAACAACGATGCTGACGTAAACGGCGACTCTATCGACAACGGCGTAGAAGGTTCTGCGGTACGTGTTGGTCTGGGTACTCAGTTCAGCTTCACGAAGAACTTCAGTGCCTACACCGATGCTAACTACCTCGGCGGCGGTGATGTTGATCAAGACTGGTCTGCAAACGTTGGTGTTAAATATACCTGGTAATCATTTTCTCTCAGGAGAAATAAAGGTAATTTAAACTGAAAAATGCCCGTCAAGGACTTGACGGGCATTATTGCAAGGAATGCATATGTTATCTTTAAGCAAGCCACTACAGGAATTCTACAGACTCGATAAATGCCTTTCTAAGCATGGTACGCGTTTCGAGTTTGTTAACGATAAAGAGATTATCTGTTCACCTGATGAAAGTAATACCCATACCTTTGTTATTTTAGAGGGGGTTGTTTCGTTAGTTCGGGGTGATAAAGTTCTTATTGGTATTGTGCAGGCCCCCTTTATTTTCGGTTTAGCCGATGGTGTGGCGAAAAAAGAGGCACAATATAAATTAATTGCGGAGAGCGGTTGCATCGGTTATCGCCTCTCATCATCACAAACTCTCGCCATCATTGAGCAGAACCAACTGTGGCGTGAAGCCTTCTGTTGGATAGTATGGAAAAGTCAGGTACTGGAACTTCGTGACAAGCAGCTCATTGGTAATAATTCTTACGACCAAATTCGTGCGACGTTAATGACAATGATTGAGTGGGATGAAGAACTTCGCTCACGTATTGGTGTTATGAATTATATTCATCAACGAACGCGCGTATCGCGATCGGTGGTGGCGGAAGTTCTCGCGGCCCTGCGTAAGGGTAATTACATTGAAATGAATAAAGGCAAACTGATCAGTATTAACCGTTTGCCCTCCGAATATTAACAAAAATGTTGCGCCTCGTCTGATATAGCGCGAGGCGCGACGACTCAGGATGCAGGAATAGCAATCGGTTTATTGCCGCTTAGCTCAGTAACCAAATCGTTAATCCCGTCGCTCATATTGGTAAAACGAGTGAGGGGGGAACGGGTTACCACCACAAAAGCGCCAATATTATATTGCGGGATCATCGCCATATAGGTAATAAAACCGCCGCCGCCTCCTGTTTTCTGGATAATGCCAGGACGTCCGTCTTTTGGCGCCATATAGACCCAGCCCAGACCGAGCGCGTCGGCTTTACCCGGTACGTCCATCCCGATGATTTTCTTTAACTGTGTGCGCTGATAAATCAACGTTTGCATACGATCGGCCTGTTGGCTACGGTGATAGAAATCTGACGACAGATACTGTTGCATCCAGCGCATCATATCTCCTGGCGTAGAATAGACCCCGCCGCTGCCAATGGCAGCCAGCGTATTATTACAGGGGCTTGCGCCTTTTTCTGCCACCATCAGACGCTTACACTGATCGGGAGAAGGGGTAAACGTGGTGTCTTTCATTCCCAGCGGGCGGGTAATCTTTTCTTCAAACAGTTGCGTATAAGGTTTGCCGGAGGCGGTCGCCAGCGCGTCGGCTAACAGGTCGAACGCCAGATTGGAATAGGCCGCCTGCGAGCCTGGCGCGACTTTTAACGTTGCTGTGGAGAGCCAGTTCCAGCGTTGTTCGCGGGTTGGCCAGACAAATACCGGACGATGCGCCGCGCCGCCGGGCTGTTCTCGCGGAAGCGCGCTGGTATGGGTCGCTAAGTTGACCAACGTAATCGGCGTGCCTTGATACGTCGGGACATGCGCGCCGGGAGGCGCATATTTGCTGAGCGGATCGTTTAATTTTACCGTTCCCTGATCGAGCAATTTTACCAACATTTCACTGGTCATGAGCTTGGTGAGAGAAGCGATACGAATGACCGAATCAAGCTGTGGACGAACATTATTGCCCGGTCTGGTGTCACCGAAACTACGAAACACGCGTTGATTGCCGTCGATCACCACCAGCGCCATGCCCGTGGCGCCGCTACCATAAAAGATATGCTCGGCATAACGATCAACGATATCAGAGGCAAAAACCGGATCGGCAATCGGCTGAGCCGCCTGGACAGAAGTAAGTGATGCCGCAAACAGCATGGCAGTAAAAAGCAGACTACGTTTCAACGGTGATGTCCATAAGTGAAATAACGGTGGTTATGCGTATTTATACTACCCGGCGGCACATTGCAAAACGTTAAAGAGAAAAAAGTGGGTGAAAAAACGTAACGGCGGGTTTTCGTGATGGAGAATGTTTACTTTTGTGATAGAGCGCTTGTGATAACCTGATAGCGTCAGCGTGCCTGCTGAGGATGAAACTCGTCGAAACAATTCTGTTGAGCAGAAATGCGAACTAAGCGTCACAACGTAGGTCACAATGCCTGGTTTAGCCCTTTCATTTGCGTGGGCATGGCGTGCTATTGCCGCCGTCACAGCAGCCGTAATAAAGATAAGAAGTTAGCAGGAGAGCATGATGTTTAAATCTTTTTTCCCAAAGCCAGGGCCGTTTTTCATGTCGGCGTTTGTTTGGGCGCTGATCGCCGTCATTTTCTGGCAGGCGGGAGGAGGAGATTGGGTGGCGCGACTTGTAGGGGCATCGGATGAAGTGCCTATCAGCGCAGCGCGCTTTTGGTCGCTGGACTATCTGATTTTTTATGCTTATTACCTGATTTGCGTGGGATTATTTGCAACGTTCTGGTTCATCTATAGCCCGCACCGCTGGCAGTACTGGTCGATACTTGGCACCTCGCTCATTATTTTTGTCACCTGGTTTTTGGTGGAGGTTGGCGTCGCGGTTAACGCCTGGTACGCGCCGTTCTATGATTTGATTCAAACGGCGCTCAGCTCGCCGCACAAGGTCACTCTTGGTCAATTTTATCATGAAGTGGGGGTGTTTCTCGGTATTGCGCTTATCGCCGTAGTGATCGGCGTGCTGAACAACTTCTTTGTCAGCCACTATGTATTTCGCTGGCGTACCGCAATGAATGAGCACTATATGGCGCACTGGCAGTACCTGCGCCATATCGAAGGGGCCGCCCAGCGTGTGCAGGAAGACACCATGCGTTTTGCCTCTACACTGGAGAATATGGGCGTGAGTTTTATCAATGCCATCATGACGCTCATCGCCTTTCTGCCGGTGTTAGTTACCCTGTCAGCGCATGTGCCGGATTTACCCATCGTAGGACATATCCCTTACGGCCTGGTCATTGCCGCCATAGTCTGGTCATTAATGGGGACGGGCCTGCTGGCGGTCGTCGGGATCAAATTGCCGGGGCTGGAATTTAAAAATCAGCGAGTGGAAGCAGCTTATCGTAAGGAGCTGGTCTACGGTGAAGATGACGCCAGCCGCGCCACGCCGCCCACCGTCCGTGAACTGTTTAGCGCGGTGCGCCATAACTACTTCCGTCTCTACTTTCACTATATGTATTTCAACATCGCGCGCATTCTCTATTTGCAGGTCGATAACGTTTTCGGTTTGTTCCTGCTGTTTCCTTCCATTGTTGCCGGTACGATTACGCTGGGGCTGATGACGCAAATCACCAACGTGTTTGGACAGGTGCGCGGTTCGTTCCAGTATTTGATTAACTCCTGGACAACTCTGGTGGAGCTGATGTCTATTTATAAACGTTTGCGTAGCTTTGAACGTCAGTTGGAGGGTCAGCCAGTTCAGGAAGTGACCCACTCTTTTAGCTAACAGAAGGAAACGTTATGTCGGCGGCGTCCCGTCTTTATCCTCTGCCTTTTCTGGCGGTCGCCATATTGGCTGGCTGTAGTAGTCAATCCGGGCAGCCGGTGAGCAAGGGCGAGAAGCCTGTCGACGTGGCAAGCGTAGTTCGTCAGAAAATGCCGGCCAGTGTCAAAGACAGAGAGGCCTGGGCGAAAGATATCGCGACAACGTTTAAGAGCCAGGGGCTGGCGCCGACGGTAGAAAATATCTGTTCGGTGCTGGCTGTCGCCCAGCAGGAGTCCGGTTATCAGGCGGATCCTGTCGTGCCGGGGCTAAGTAAAATCGCCTGGCAGGAGATTGATCGCCGCGCTGAACGACTACACATTCCGCTGTTTCTGGTGCACACCGCGCTGAAAATTAACTCCCCCAACGGCAAGAGCTATAGCGAACGCCTGGACACGGTAAAAACCGAAAAACAGCTTAGCGCTATTTTTGACGATTTTATCAATATGGTCCCGATGGGGCAGACGCTATTTGGCTCATATAACCCGGTGCATACGGGCGGCCCGATGCAGGTCAGCATTGCCTTTGCCGAACAGCACGCGAAAGGTTATCCGTGGAAGATGGCGGGTACGGTACGTCAGGAGGTCTTTACGCGCCGTGGCGGGTTGTGGTTTGGAACTTACCATTTGCTGAATTACCCGGCGAACTACAGCGCGCCTGTTTTCCGCTTCGCCGACTTCAACGCGGGATGGTACGCCAGCCGTAACGCTGCGTTCCAGAATGCCGTCAGTAAAGCCAGTGGGGTAAAACTGGCGCTGGATGGCGATCTGATTCGTTATAACAGCAAGGAACCGGGCAAAACAGAGTTAGCGGTGCGCAAACTGGCAGGGCAGTTGGGAATGAGTGAGCGTGAAATTCGCAGCCAACTGGAGAAAGGCGATAGCCTGGCGTTTGAAAAAACGGCGCTCTACAAGAAAGTCTATAAACTGGCCGAGGCCAAAACGGGCAAGACGCTTGCGCGGGAAATGTTGCCCGGTATTCAACTGGAAAGTCCGAAGATCACACGCAAGCTGACGACCGCCTGGTTTGCTAAACGAGTTGATGAGCGGCGGGCGCGGTGTATGGGGCGATAAATTTCGCGCTGGGATACTTTCTCCAGCGCGCTAAGGTTTATTGGTGACGGTGACGCCAGCGTAAAAACGCGGCGATAACGGCGAAAATGAGGCAGCCCGTGAGGAAGGGCACCAGGCCAAAAATCGTCCCGACGCCCAGCCCAATCTCTACCCGCGGTCGACCTGTATCCTGTACCTGCATCAGATGCTCATAGATGCCCGGCGCATGAACCAGCAGGTTTAAGAGTTGCGCTCCGGCCCAGAAGCAAAACAGTACAAATATGGCGTAAGCAATATTTCCGGGCGTAGAGGAGGTTTCTCGATGCTTCCCGCTGAACAGCGATTTTGAGAGAGTGAAATCAGCCATAAAGACCTCCAGGATGATCGGCTACGATCTGGCGTTATGCCATCGGCTTACTGTGAAGTCTGACAGGTCATTGTGTTTGTCAATATCAGAATCATGGTAATTTCACATACGGAATGTATCCATCGCGTAAATTTTTGTTAGTTGTCACAAAACGATCACTTTTATCAAAATCAATTAACATTTAAGAAATTCCGTATCCCCCACAGACTCGCCCGCCAGAAGTATGCAAAAATACGTTTTTGTTGCTGTTAATACGTCGGAGTCGTTATGCGTTTGCCTGTAAAAATTCGTCGTGACTGGCACTACTATGCCTTCTCTATTGGCCTTATCTTTATTTTGAATGGTGTCGTAGGATTGCTGGGTTTTGAGGCGAAAGGATGGCAAACCTATGGTGTTGGGCTGGTAACGTGGATTATTAGCTTCTGGCTGGCGGGGTTCATCATTCGCCGGCGCGAAGATGACGAGGTAAAAGACGCCCGATAAACGTTGCGCTATCGGGCGTGCGCTATTACATCGTGGTTTTTAAGGCGTTATTCGCCGTATGGCGTTCCAGCGCCAGCTCAATCAGACGGCTGATCAAATCGGTATAGCCCAATCCGCTCGCCTGCCAGAGTTTTGGATACATACTGATATTGGTAAAACCTGGCAGCGTATTGATCTCGTTAATTACCACCTCATTGTCTGCCGTTAAGAAGACATCGACACGCGCCATACCCGCGCATCCCAGTGTCTGATAAGCCTGGATCGCGATCGCGCGGATCTTGTCATTCACCTCGGAAGGGATCTGCGCAGGCACGACAACTTGTGCGCCATTATCATCAATATACTTAGTATCGTAGGCGTAAAATTCGCTGTTCAGTACGATTTCGCCGCAGGTACTGGCCTGTGGGTTATCGTTACCTAATACGGCGCATTCGATCTCGCGCCCTTTGATCCCTTGCTCCACCACCACTTTATGATCGAATTCGAAAGCCAGCGCGACCGCCTGCTGATATTGCGCTTCGTTAGCGACTTTACTGACGCCGACCGAAGAGCCCTGATTGGCGGGCTTAACGAACAGCGGCAGTCCCAGACGGGATTCAACCTCGGCAAAACTAAACGCGTGACGATTCGTTCGGGTGAGTGTAATAAACGGGGCGATATTCAGTCCGGCATCGCGTAGTAGTCGCTTGGCGACGTCTTTATCCATGCAGGCTGCGGAGCTCAGCACGTCTGAACCGACAAACGGTAAGTTTGCGACGCGCAGCATCCCCTGCAATGAGCCGTCTTCGCCCAGCGTACCGTGGACGATAGGAAAAATAACATCTACCGTCGGTAGCGGCTGCCCGTTCTGAGCGTTAATCAATTGGTGTTGATGTTTGCCAGGCACTTGGGCCAGACTGATTGCCGAAGGACGTAGCGCGATATGTGCCGGATCGTCTGCATTCTGCAAATAATTTTCCGCATCGTTAACATGCCATTGTCCCGCCTTATCTATCCCTAACAGCACCACGTCGAAGCGGGTTTTATCGATCGCATCAACGATATTTTTCGCTGATTGCAAAGACACTTCATGTTCCGCCGACTTACCGCCAAATACTATTCCTACCCGCAATTTCGCCATCTTAAAAACCCATTCCATCGAATGCAAAGCGTATACATTACCACGACAAAACGCGGGTTTCGCGGGGTTCTGCCATAATGTTTATGGGATGTGAGAACGGAGGCCGCGTGAGAGGTAAGGGTTTTCTGATTATTGTGCTGTTGGGCGGCATTGGCGGGCTGGGATATCGTTATCTTCCCTCTTATTATAATCCTTTTGCTCCGCTACAACTTGCCGATCCGCCAGGCTGGATCACGACCTTCAAACTACAGCGCCTTACGCCGTCGCAGTGCCGGGAGCTGTTGACGGCGGCTAATCAACAGGGATTAATTTCATCACAACCTGTTGCGGATAGCGCTGGTGAATGTCCCTTGTCCCATGTTGTGCGCGTCAGAGATTTTGGCCAGGTTAAACTGAGCAGCAGTTTTTTAGCCTCCTGCCCGTTGGCGCTGCGCTCCGCGCTATTTGTCGAACAGCAGGCAAAACCTTTAACAGAAACGTGGATGAAGCGCCGCCTGACCCGCATCGAACATCTGGGCAGCTATGCCTGCCGTAATATTTATCACCGCCCGGATGCGCGTCGCAGTGAACATGCCAGCGCAGAAGCGCTGGATGTCAGCGGGTTTCAGCTATCGGATGGCCGAAAAATCACTGTCCTGCGCGGCTGGGGGCGTGAGGAGACGGGGCCCTGGTTACGCGCTATGTTAAACGCCAGTTGCCATTATTATGGCAATGGGCTCGGGCCTGACTATAACGCTGCGCATGCTAACCATTTTCATCTTGGAATGCGGGGCTACGGCGTGTGTCGTTAAAGCATAAACGTCTGCCTTGCGCGGCTATATAATGTGACATGTTTCACAAAAATGATGAACGGGGAGACAAAATAGCAAAGTGTGACGTATCGCACCTCTGGAACCACCAGGAAAAAGAGAACTTGCTAAGCTAACGCGTATTTTCAGCTACTTACCGTTACGAGTCTTATGGAATCCTGGAAAGTTAATCTAATTTCCGTTTGGTTTGGATGTTTTTTTACCGGGCTGGCAATCAGCCAAATCCTGCCATTCTTACCCCTTTATATTTCCCAGCTTGGCGTCTCTTCCCATGAAGCGTTATCAATGTGGTCCGGGTTAACGTTTAGCATCACGTTTCTTATTTCCGCCATTGTGTCGCCGATGTGGGGCAGTCTTGCCGATCGTAAAGGGCGTAAACTGATGCTATTGCGCGCGTCGCTCGGGATGGCGATAGCTATTCTACTGCAGGCATTTGCGACCCATGTCTGGCAACTTTTCCTGCTGCGCGGAATCATGGGGTTAACGTCAGGCTATATCCCCAATGCCATGGCGCTGGTAGCCTCTCAGGTACCGCGCGAACGTAGCGGCTGGGCGCTCAGTACGCTTTCTACCGCGCAGATCAGCGGCGTTATCGGCGGGCCGTTAATGGGCGGCTTTGTCGCGGATCATATCGGGCTGCGGGCGGTATTTCTGATTACCGCCATGCTGTTGGTGGTGAGCTTTCTGGTCACGCTATTTTTAATTAAAGAAGGCGTGCGTCCGGTCATCAAGAAAAGCGAACGCCTGAGCGGTAAAGCCGTTTTTGCGTCGTTACCTTATCCTGCGCTGGTGATCAGTCTGTTTTTTACCACGATGGTCATTCAACTCTGTAATGGTTCCATCAGTCCAATCCTGGCGCTGTTTATCAAATCAATGATGCCGGACAGTAATAACATCGCCTTTCTTAGCGGGTTAATCGCCTCGGTGCCCGGTATCTCCGCGCTTATCTCCGCGCCTCGCCTGGGAAAACTTGGCGACAGAATCGGCACGGAAAGAATTCTGATGGCCACGCTTATCTGCGCAGTGCTGCTTTTCTTCGCGATGTCCTGGGTCACCACGCCGTTCCAGTTGGGGCTGTTGCGTTTCTTGTTGGGCTTTGCCGATGGCGCGATGTTACCCGCCGTACAAACGTTATTGGTGAAATACTCCAGCGACCAAATTACCGGACGTATTTTTGGCTACAACCAGTCATTTATGTATCTGGGCAACGTGGTTGGGCCGTTGATGGGCGCGACGGTATCGGCGATGGCCGGTTTCCGCTGGGTTTTTATCGCTACGGCGGCGATCGTGTTGATCAATATCGGGCAACTGACCCTGGCGTTACGTCGTCGGCGTAACGCGCAAAAAGCGAAAGGCCAATAGCGGTGCATCGTAACGGCGCTTCTGCCGTTACGATATGGTTTAAATTAAAAGATATATTCTTTATCCGTGAAGTTTTTCTATAGATGGCATAACCTTAAATTATGATATAGCGTGATTATTGTTTTTTGATGGTTTATTATCGTCTCGTTTACGGCCTGAGAAACGTTTCGCTGCGGCGACAGTGATAATTATTTGTGTAAAGTTCTTCCTGTATCATAAAAATAGTACTTTCAGCCTCTAGGCAGTGGTTCTTCATAGTGATAACGTCACCCTGGAACTAATAAGGAAATATGGTCATGAAAAATCTCATAGCAGAGTTGTTGCTTAAGCTAGCCCAAAAAGAAGAAGAGTCGAAAGAACTGGTTGCTCAGGTAGAAGCGTTAGAGATTATCGTCACAGCAATGTTACGTAACATGGCGCAAAACGAGCAGGAGATGTTGATACGTCAGGTAGAGGGGGCACTTGAAGGCGTAAAGCCGGATGCCAGCGTTCCTGATCACGATACGGAATTGCTGCGCCAATATGTAAAAAAGTTGCTGAGACACCCCCGGCACTAATCGTATTTAAAACAACACAGTTGTTATAACGTTACTTTTATAAAATAGCCCTGGCCGCTTCGTTTTTATTTTGCTCTGTATTAACCAGAAGAAAATAAAAACGAAGCGGCTATGGTAATAACAGTGTAACGTTATGCGTTGTTCTTCTGCATCCTGCGTGACTGTGGATAATCGAGTTGCACATTAGCCTACGGTTTGTCAATCAATAAAACATCTATTGCTAACGGTAAGTAATACTTTTACTGCCGGGTGGTATTTTTGCCAGTAACAGCCAGACTTATATAAAGTCCCTGGGATATTTCCCAAAGGGACAACGTGTAATGCGTACACTGACAAAAGGATGGTGCTATGAAAATAACATTACTGGTGACTTTACTTTTTGGCCTGGTCTTTTTAACCGCCGTCGGCGCAACCGAAAAACCGTTAACACCGCAACAGCAGCGCATGACGACCTGTAATCAGCAGGCGACAGCGCAAGCGTTGAAAGGCGATGCACGTAAAACTTATCTTAGCGACTGTCTAAAAAACAGCCAGTCAGGCCCTGGCGAGAAAAGCCTGACGCCGCAACAGCAGAAAATGCGTGAATGCAATGTTCAGGCGACGGAACAATCCCTGAAAGGCGATGACCGTAGCAAGTTTATGAGCGCCTGCCTGAAAAAAGCGGCGTAGTGCTATCGGGTGAGCCCTGAAAAACACTCACCCGAAATTTCATACTTCCTCCATGCGCTCTGTTTCTATAATTTGGGAAAATTGTTTCTAAATGTTCCCAAAAATAATGAATGATGAAAATTTTTACCGAAAAGCGGTTGAACAGGCGGTAGCGCCGCCTGACCCTCCTGATGATCGTCAGCGCTCCGGGTTGCGCTTCGCCCGGCGCATCAGGCTACCGCGTGCGGTGGGGTTAGGGGGGATGTTTTTACCGGTGGCCGCCGTGTTAGTGGCGCAACCTGTCTTTGGCGGCTGGTGGTTATTACTGGTCGGCTGGTCTTTTGTCTGGCCGCATCTGGCGTGGCAGTGGTCGGCGAAAGCCCTTGATCCGCTACGCCAGGAAATTTACAACCTGAAAGTGGATGCGATCCTCTCCGGCATGTGGATCGCGCTGATGGGCGTCAATATGTTGCCTGCCGCCGCGCTGTTTATGATGATGAGCATGAATCTGATGGGGGCTGGCGGGCGGCGGCTATTCACTGCCGGAATGGGCCTTTTGCTGGCGTCATGTCTGGTGACGTTGCAGCTTACCGGGCTACCCGTCGCTATGCGAAGCTCGTCGCTGGAAGTCACGCTCTCTTTGCCCGTCATTATGTTGTATCCGCTTCTGTTCGCCTGGGTAAGTTACCAAACGGCCATTAAATTAGCGGAACATAAGCGACGCTTGCAGGCGATGAGTTCGCGGGATGGCATGACCGGCGTCTATAACCGACGCCACTGGGAAATTTTATTACGTAATGAATTCGATCACAGCCGACGCCACCATCGGGAGGCGACATTGTTGATTATCGACATCGATCATTTTAAGAGCATTAACGACACCTGGGGACATGATGTTGGGGATGAGGCTATTATCGCCCTGACGCGTCAATTACAGATAACGCTACGCGGGAGTGATATTATCGGGCGCTTTGGCGGCGACGAATTTGCGGTGATTATGTGCGGAACGCCGGCAGACAGCGCGATTACCGCCATGTCGCGAGTGCATGAACGGCTAAATACCTTACGCTTGCCGGGCGCGCCGCAGGTCATGTTACGTATCAGCGTGGGCGTGGCGCCGTTAACGCCACAAATCGGTCATTATCGGGAATGGCTAAAGTCTGCGGATATGGCGCTTTATAAAGCAAAGAATGCCGGACGTAACCGCACCGAAGTGGCGGCATGACGTCCAGCCGGGCTTCAGGATTTACTGAGCGCCTCTGATTTTTCCATACACTTCGTCATCGCTTCTATTACCGCAGCGCGGAAGCCACGTTCTTCCAGAACGCGTACGGCTTCAATTGTCGTTCCGCCAGGTGAGCACACCATATCTTTCAGTTCGCCGGGATGCTTTCCGGTTTCGAGTACCATTTTCGCCGATCCCATAACGGCCTGCGCGGCGAATTTATAAGCCTGAGCGCGAGGCATACCGCCCAGAACGGCAGCGTCCGCCATCGCCTCGATAAACATAAAGACATAGGCCGGCGAAGATCCGCTCACGCCAACCACCGGATGGATCATCGGCTCAGCAATCACCTCCGCCTCGCCAAAGCAGCGGAAAATATTCAGCACATCAGCCGTATCTTCCGGTGTGACCAGCGCGTTGGGCGTGACGGAGGTCATTCCTGCGTTGACCAGCGACGGCGTATTCGGCATAGCGCGAATGATTTTACGGTCGTGTCCCAGCGCGCGCGCAAGCTGATCAAGCGTTACGCCTGCGGCGATAGAGACCACCAGTGAGTCTTTGTTCAGGCTGGAGGAGATTTCACTGAGCACTTTCACCATAATGCCCGGTTTTACCGCGCCGAAAACGATATCCGCGACCTGAGCGACCTCCTGCGCGCTTTGCGCCGCATTAATGCCGTACTGATCATGCAGGGCGGCAACTTTATCGGGGGAGGGGGTGTAGACCCAGATCTGGCCGGGAAGTACCTGACCGCTGGCAATCAGTCCGCCAAGAATAGCCTTGCCCATATTACCGCAGCCAATAAAACCGATTTTCTTCTCCATCTCGTCACTCCCTATGTTTGTGTGTTATGGGGAATGGTTAGCTTAACGCGGATTGAAAACGGGCAGAAGGAGAAACAGCACTTTGATGAAAGACAAAAGCGCGAGACAATAAAAGATTGTATACCGTACGGGAGACATTATGACCATCTGGGTGGATGCGGATGCGTGTCCGAATGTCATTAAAGAAATTTTGTACCGCGCCGCCGAGCGGATGCAGTTACCGCTTATTCTGGTTGCCAATCAGGCCTTGCGCGTGCCGCCTTCGCGTTTTATCCGCACGCTCCGCGTGGCCGCCGGGTTTGACGTGGCGGATAACGAAATCGTGCGTCAATGCGAAGCGGGCGATCTGGTGATTACCGCAGACATTCCGCTGGCGGCTGAAGTGCTGGAAAAAGGCGCTGCGGCTCTTAATCCCCGGGGAGAACGCTATAGCGACGCCACGATTCGCGAACGTCTGACGATGCGTGACTTTATGGACACGCTACGCGCCAGCGGCGTACAAACGGGGGGGCCAAACACTCTCTCGCCGCGCGATCGTCAGCATTTTGCCGCCGAGCTGGATAAGTGGTGGCTGGAAAGCCAGCGTAAAAAATAAATCCTGTAATGAAAAATTTACAGTTTATTCATTTCTGATTCTTGCTATAGTACTAATATTGTGACTTTAGTACCTTTGTGTAAATTATTATTTACATTTATGCGTTGTACTAGTTAGATGATATGATTATAACATTGCTGATATCAAATCCTGCGTATGCGCAGTTCCTGGGGGAACGCCTGCTATGATGCAACCTCTTTATCTTGTTGGCCCGCGGGGCTGTGGGAAAACCACCATCGGTATGGCGCTGGCGCAGGCAACCGGTTTTCGGTTTGCAGATACCGACCGCTGGCTGCAATCGCACGTGCAGATGAGCGTCGCTGATATCGTTGAAAAAGAAGGCTGGGGAGGGTTCCGCGCCCGGGAAACCGCGGCCCTGGAGGCGGTAAGCGCGCCTTCGACTGTCGTGGCGACGGGAGGCGGTATTATTCTCACGGAGTATAACCGACGTTATATGCACCGTGTTGGCGTAGTGATTTATCTGTGCGCGCCGGTATCCACGCTGGTTAACCGGCTTGAGGCTGAACCTGAAGCGGATCTGCGCCCGACCCTCACCGGCAAGCCGTTGAGCGAAGAGGTTCGGGAAGTGCTTGAGCAGCGTGACGCGTTGTATCGCGAAACGGCGCATTACATTATTGACGCGACGAAAGCGCCGGCCCAGGTCGTTTCTGAAATTATTGCGGCGCTGCCGCCGTCGACGCAACGGTTACAGGGAGATGTCTATACTTAACGCTCACCCAGAATAAAGGAAACGCTATGCCAACCAGACCACCTTATCCGCGGGAAGCTTATATCGTCACCATTGAAAAAGGCACGCCGGGCCAGACGGTGACGTGGTATCAGCTACGGGCTGACCATCCGAAACCTGATTCGCTCATCAGCGAGCATCCGACCGCAGAAGAAGCGATGGATGCGAAAAAACGTTACGAAGATCCGGATAAATCATAGACGCATGAACCACTCGGAAGGGATTCTGAGTACCCCTAAATTGTATCTCCATCACATTCTTGAAACATTTATACTGGCAACTAAAACCGTAAATTAAGCGATAACAATACAATATTGGAGTTATTTGGAATCTTTACACAATACGTTGCTCATCTGCTGCTACGCTTTCTGAGATTTGTAGGGCAGGTAGCGCGGTGAGCGTGTGAATATTTGCCCGGGAATTACGACGAAGTAATAAGGTGGAATAAAAATGAGTGCGTCGTTGGCAATCCTCACAATCGGCGTTGTGCCAATGAGCGAAGTGTTACCGCTTCTGACGGAATACATCGACGAACAACACATCACCCATCATAGCCTGCTGGGAAAAATGAGCCGGGAAGACGTTATGGCGGATTACGCTGTAGAGCCTGGCGACGATCCGCTTTTGACGTTGCTGAATGATAACCAGATAGCCCATGTTTCCCGCCAGAAGGTGGAGCGAGATTTACAGAGCGTTGTCGAGGTGCTGGATAACCAGGGTTATGATGTCATTATTCTGATGAGCACCGCGGCGATTAAAAGTATGGCTGCCCGTAATTCTATTTTGCTTGAACCGCTGCGTATTATTCCACCGCTTGTCGCCTCTATTGTGGATGGGCACCAGGTGGGCGTGATTGTGCCTGTTGCAGAACTTCTGGCGGCCCAGGAGAAAAAATGGCAGGTATTGCAAATGCCGCCGGTGTATTCGCTGGCGAATCCGGTTCACGGTTCTGAGCAACAGTTAATTGATGCCGGGCAGGCGCTGCTGGATCAAGGCGCGGACGTCATTATGCTGGATTGTCTGGGGTTTCATCAGCGTCATCGGGATATTTTACAGCAGGCGCTGGATGTGCCGGTTTTACTCTCTAATGTTTTGATTGCGCGGTTAGCTTCAGAACTGCTTGTCTAATTTTACGTGACAGGCCGAACGTCAGGACTCTATATTGGGTGTTAATTTAATAATGAGACGGGGCCTGATTATGCTACAAAGCAATGAATACTTTTCCGGGAAAGTGAAGTCTATTGGATTTACCAGCAGTAGCACCGGCCGGGCCAGCGTTGGTGTGATGGCGGAAGGGGAGTATACCTTTGGCACCGCTGAACCCGAAGAGATGACGGTTGTGAGCGGCGCGTTGAAGGTACTGTTGCCGGGAACTGTCGAATGGAAAGTGTATACAGCCGGTGAGGTGTTTAACGTGCCTGGCCACAGCGAGTTTCATCTACAGGTTGCTGAGCCCACCTCGTATCTGTGCCGCTATTTGTAACGGTGAGTCCCCTCTCCGGCGGAGAGGGGCCCTCTGGTTAGCGCTGCGCTTCGCCGCCTAATCCTTCCACCAGGCTTTGAATCAGCGCCGCCAGCTCGCCGGTCATCAGGATAAAGTCCGCGTCAAAACGTTGGGCAAAATCTTCCCGGTCGATATCTTCGTTCTGATCGCGCAGCTCATCGCAGAATTTCAGACGCTTAATGGAGCCGTCGTCGCACATGACGAATTGAATACGCTGCTGCCAGTCGAGCGCCAGCTTCGTGACCACTTTACCCGCTTCAATATGAACGGCGATCTCGTCGCTGACCAGATCCTGTTTTTTCGCGCGGATCACGCCGCCATCTTCCAGCATCGCTTTCAATTCGGCTTCGTCCAGCAACTGGAAGCCCTGAGCGACCGTACCGGAGCGCACCCACTCGGTGAGCGTCAGCTCAATCGGATTTTCCAGCGCCAGCGGGACGACTGGCAGCGAGCCAAGACTTTTACGCAGTAGCGCCAAAGTATCTTCCGCTTTTTTCGCGCTGGCGCAGTCAACCATAATCAGGCCGTTAACGGTATCAATCCACATCATTGTCTGACTGAAGCGGCTAAACGCGCGCGGCAGCAACGAATGCAACACTTCATCCTTCAGGGAATCTTTTTCCGTCTTCTTCAGCTTGCGTCCCTGATCGGCTTCCAGTTTCTGGATTTTCGCCTCCAGTGCCTGTTTGATCACTGGCGATGGCAGGATTTTCTCTTCTTTGCGCGCGCAAATAATAATTTGGCCATTGGCGGTGTGCGTTAACGCATCGCTGTGAGAGCCCATCGGCGGAACCCAGCCCATTTTGGCCATATCCTGGCTACCGCATGGGGTAAACGTCATTGAGGCGAGCTGTTTCTCCATCTCTTCGGCGCGTAATGTGATATCGCGGCTAAGACGGTAAACCATTAAATTTTTGAACCACAGCATGATAATTTCCACGGCCTTGTCGTTAAATCCAGGCGGTATAGTAACGAATTGTCGGCAGGCTTGCATTGCCAATCAGAACGGTGAATTCTACCCTGTTGATATTCCCAAAAAATGAGGAGCGGTATGTGCGTATTGGTATCGATTTAGGCGGCACAAAAACGGAAGTCATTGCGCTTGATGATGCAGGAGAGCAGCGGTTTCGCCATCGTCTGCCTACGCCGCGGGAGGATTATCAGCAAACGATAGAAACCATCGCTACGCTGGTCGACATGGCGGAACAGGCGACCGGCCAGACCGGTAGCGTTGGCATTGGCATTCCCGGTTCTCTCTCGCCTTACACCGGCGTGGTAAAAAACGCTAACTCTACGTGGCTTAACGGCCAGCCGTTCGATAGCGATGTGAGCCGTCGTCTGAAGCGTGAAGTGCGGTTAGCCAACGATGCCAATTGCCTGGCGGTATCAGAGGCGGTAGATGGCGCGGCGGCGGGGGCGCAAACGGTATTTGCGGTGATTATCGGTACCGGGTGCGGCGCGGGCGTAGCGCTAAATGGCCGGGCGCACATCGGCGGCAACGGTACGGCAGGCGAATGGGGCCACAATCCGTTGCCGTGGATGGATGACGATGAGTTGCGTTACCGCGAAGAAATTCCCTGTTATTGCGGTAAACAAGGCTGTATCGAAACCTTTATTTCCGGTACGGGATTCGCCACGGATTACCAGCGTTTGAGCGGTAAAACGCTAAAAGGCGATGAGATTATTCGTCTGGTCGACGCGCAGGACGCCGTGGCGGAACTGGCGATAAGCCGTTATGAGCTGCGGCTGGCGAAAGCATTATCTCATGTCGTGAATATTCTGGATCCGGATGTCATTGTGCTGGGTGGCGGTATGAGCAATGTTGAGCGCCTGTACAAGACGGTTCCGTCGCTGATGAAATCGTTTGTTTTTGGCGGCGAGTGCGAGACGCCGGTACGTAAGGCGCGGCATGGCGATTCAAGCGGCGTGCGCGGCGCGGCCTGGCTGTGGCCGCTGGCGTAACGTTTCTAGCCGGATGACGTCATCCGGCAACCGGCGTGACCGATGGTTGCTTGTGTTTTAGACGTCCGTATACCAGCAACGACGACATGGCGGAAAACGAGAGCAGGGCGGCGGGAAGCGCCACGTAGTGGTACGCAAAACCTAGCGTCAGCATCAGCCCGCCGCACCAGGCGCCAATCGCGCTACCGAGATTAAACGCGATTTGTCCTCCCGCCGCGCCCAGCAGTTCGCCGCCTTTGGCGTTTTGCAGCAGCAGGATTTGCAGCGGCGCAGAGAGCGCAAACAGACCAGCACAGCAGATAAACGCGAAAGTCAGCGATGCCGTTTTGTATCCGCTGAAGAAAAAGAGCGCCATGAGAGAGAGCACGATAACGAGGTCAGTCACTACCGCGATGCGCAGCGGAGTATATCTGCCGGAGAGTTTGCCGCTTAACAGATTGCCTAACACCATCCCCAGCCCGACCAGCATCATAATAAACGTCATGCTCGTCTCCGAAAAACCGGAGATGTACATCATAAATGGCTTGATATAGCTGAACCAGGCAAAAACGCCCGCATTGCCGAACATCGTGGCGGCGAAAATGAGCCACGGCGCGGGGCTACGCAAGAAGTGGAACTGCTCGCGCAGGCTGCCTTGGGCTTTGTCGCGAATATCCGGCACCCAGAAGAAAATCGCGGTGAGCACGGCGATGTTGAAAACCGCGATCAATAAAAAGGTGTAGCGCCAGCTAAATTCCTGGCTCAGGTAAGTGCCGAACGGAATGCCCACCAGATTCGCCACCGTCATCCCTGAAACCATACCCGCGACGGCGGCGGTGACCTTCCCGGGGCGGATAATCTTTGACAAGACAATGGCGCCGACGCCAAAAAAGGCGCCGTGCGGAAAGCCGGAAACCAGTCTGCCGACGGCGAGCATCAGATATGACGAGGAAAAGGTAAATATGGCATTGCCCATCACGCACAGTATGACCAGAAACAGCAGTATATGTTTAAGCGAAAAGCGGCTGGAAAAGAGCGCCATTACAGGCGCGCCCAGCACGACGCCGAAGGCGTAAAACGAGATCATATGCCCGGCGGCGGGAATCGTTATCCCGACATCGCGTGCCAGCTCCGTCAGCACGCCCATAATGCCAAACTCGGCCATCCCCAGTCCGAACGTACCCAGCGCCAAAGAAAAAATAACTTTTTTCATACCACCTGCCGAAAATGAAGACGCATGTCGCGCGCTGTGGCTATGAATTGTCACAGCCAATCAACGTATAGCTTGCGGATAAGCGCGAGGTAATACCATTCCTTATTCGTCTTTGTGTATTCATTATTATGCTATGTCATGACGGTATGCTGTGCGCAGGATGGCACTCGCGTTACTCCACAGCAAACGCTTTGTCCAGTTTGCTATAACCAAGCCCATTGATTTTTTTCACTTTTATCTGCACGGGGATACGTTCTTTCATGGCTTCCACGTGGCTAATCACACCGATGGTCTTCCCGCTGGCATTCAGCGCGTCGAGCGCATCCAGCGCGGCGTCCAGCGTTTCGCTATCAAGCGTGCCGAAGCCTTCGTCGAGGAACAAAGAATCAATGCGCGTTTTATGGCTGACCAAATCTGATAACGCCAGCGCCAGCGCCAGGCTGACCAGGAAACTTTCGCCGCCTGATAACGTTCGCGTATCGCGCACGGCGTCGGCCTGCCAGGTATCGACAACCTCCAGTTCCAGCGCGTCGCTGGCTTTGCGCTGCAATAAATAGCGGCCATGCAGGCGGGTGAGCTGATGATTCGCCAGCCAGACCAGATTATCCAGCGTCAGTCCCTGGGCGAATTTGCGGAACTTATCACCTTCTTTAGAGCCGATCAGCGCATTGAGATAGCCCCAGTCTTCCACTTGCTGAGAGGCTTGCTTCATTTCCGCCATCAGCGCGCGTTGGCGCTGCCGATTATCTGCATCCTGTTTAATTTGCTGGCGGATTTCCCCCTGGCGTGTTGTGTTCTCGCGCAGTTGTTGCGCCAACTGCGCCAGCCGCTGCGCGAGCTGCTCCGCCGTACACGTTGGGTCCAGACCGGCGGGCGGCTGTTGCTGATGGTCAGCCAGCGCCTGCGCGGACTGCGCGCTTAACGCCTTCGCTTGTTGTAGCTGACTTTCCAGCGTTTGTTGTTGTTTTTCCAGACGGGTCACGGTCTCTTCATCCAGCAACGCCGCCAGGAACGTTGCCTGGCTGTCAAACGGGCTATTTTTTAACGCCGCATCAAAGTGCGCTATCGCCTCGGCGGCGCGCTGCTGCTCCTGCGTCGTCTGTTCCTGCAGGGTTTGCAACTGGCTTTGTAATGACACGCACTCATCATGCGCCTGCCGCCAGTTATCCAGCGGCACGTCGTCGTCGGAATCCGCGGTATCCGTTTGCGGTAGCGTCTCCAGCAACGGGGCAAGCCTGTCGATCTGCGTTTGCAAATCCGCGAACTCTGTCTGACGCTGTTGCCATATTTTCGCTTCGTCGGCGCGCTCATTCAGCCAGGAAGCCTCGTCTTCTGGCGCAGGAAGGGAAAGCGTATACTGCGCCAAATCAGCCGTCAGCGACGCCTGACGCTGTGCAATCTGCGCGGTAAAGCGCGCTACCTGTTCAGTATGCGCCGCGATTTGCGTTTGTAGAGCATGACGCTGGCTGAGCTGATCCAACTGTTGCTCATGCTCTTCCGCGGCGGTCAGCCAGCCAGCGAGGTCTTCTTGCGGCTGGAGCTGAACGCCCAGCGTAGCGCACAGCGTTTGCCATTCCTCAGTAAGCGCTTGCTCCTCCTGCAACAACGACTGCGCCTCGCTTTCATCCCGCTGTAATTGTTGCGTTAAGGCATCTAACTGTCCTCGCAGCGCCGCGCCTTCTTCCGCCAGCGTTTTGACCTCTTTTTCCAGCGCGTCGCGGCGGGTTTGATTCGCGCTCAGTTCCAGCGCCTGATAGGCGGCGATGGCGGGGTGCGTCGTCGAGCCGCAAAGCGGACACGGCTGGCCGGACTGTAAGTGCGCCCGCTGGCTTTCCAGATCTTTGATGCGCGCCTCCTGCTCGCAAATAGTGCGAACGTCCGCAAGCTCCTGCGCTTTAGTCTTATAACTCAGGCGCTTATCCGCCAGGCGTTGGGTGTATTGCGTCTGCTCCTGATGATGACGCGCGATAGCTGCCTGTAGCTGCGCCTGACGCTTTTGTTTCGGGAGAATTTGCCCCTGAAGCGCGGCGAGACGATGGCGTAGCGGACGCTGTCGGGTATGCAATGCCCTAGCTTCCGCCAGCGCCTGTGGCGTGAGGTCGAGCGTGAGCGGCGGTAGCGCATCACGCTGACGCATATCGCTCAGCAACTGCTGTTGCCATTGGCTCAGTTGCGCCCGGTCGTGGGATTGTTGTGTTAATAATGCTCGCCACCCCGCCAGTTCGCTGCGCCAGACGCGGATGCCGTCGTGTTCCGCCAGCCATGTCTTCAACCGCTGCCCTGTGGCGTTCAGTTGCGTGAATTGTCGATGCGCGCAGGCGCGGATACGCTGGCGCAGGCGATACGCGCTTTGTAAGCGAGCATTCACTTCATCACTGTGCTGGCGAACACGCTCAACGGCGCGGGTTTGTTCCTGAATGCGCTCCCAATGCGGACGCAACTGGCGAGCCGGTTGCGCCAGCGTCAGCGCCGCGAGCTGCGGCTGCGCTTTTTCTCGCGCCTCTTGCGCCGCGTACAGCGCCTGCTGTCGGGCGTGTAATTCAGTGTGGAGCTCGTTTTTTCGGGTCAGCCAGTGAAGGTGCTGCTGCTGTCCCTGCTGGTCGGCCAGCAGGCGTTTCTCTTCGTCAGTAAGCGCCTGCAAACTGGCTTCCAGTTGCTGTAACTGTTCGTCCGCCAATAGGGCGACGCCGCTGGCCTGCGCTTGTAACTTTTCCAGTTCGAGACGGGCTGATTTATGTTTTTCAAATACCTGTGCGGAGATCTGCCCGTAAATCTCAGTGCCGGTGAGCTCCTCCAGAAGCTCTGCGCGCTCTTTCGCTTTGGCGTTAAGAAAGGCGGCGAACTGCCCCTGTGATAACAACATTGAACGGGTGAAGCGCCCGTAGTCCAGCCCGGTCAACGTGGCGATCATCTCCAGTTTATCCTTTACCTTATCGGCAAAGATCTTTCCGTCTGAACACCGCGCCAGCTCCACGCGTGGGGCCTGGAGATTGCCGTCAGGCTGATTTCGGGCTCGGTTCTGGCTCCAGAACGCGCGCCAGGCTTCGCCTTTTACCTCAAACTCCACTTCGGCCAGACATTCCGCCGTATCGCGCGTCATCAAATCGTTTTGCGATTGCGATACCGTATTCAGGCGCGGCGTTTCGTGGTACAGCGCCAGGCAGATGGCGTCAAGCAAGGTGGTTTTTCCCGCGCCGGTCGGGCCGGTAATAGCGAATAACCCGTTACTGGCAAACGGTTCGGCGGTAAAGTCGACCTTCCATTCTCCTTTCAGCGAGTTCAGGTTTTTCAGACGCAAACTGAGAATTTTCATGCCTCATGCTCCTCATTCAACGCGTAGAGCGTGCTGGAAAAGAGCTGATTCAGGCGCTCGCGCTGCGGGGGATCTAACGCTTCCAGCGCCAGACGCCGCGCAAAAACCTCCTCCACGCTAAGCTCGCTTAATGTTTCCCGCCGTTCGTTCGCCAGCGAGCGCTCGCGCTGTTCGCGGCTACGGCGCACCAGTAATACCTCTACGGGTAGTGACTCCGTTAGCGTCTGTATTCTGCGCTGGATATCGTGCAGATAATCATCAGTGGTGATTTCAATATCCAGCCAGACGGGGGGCGATTGCTCAACGCCGCGCCACTGCTCAAGCTGTTCGGTAATTGACGCCAGGTCGCCTTTTAAAACCGCCAACGGTTGAGTCACGGGGACAGCCAGACTTTCGGTGCTTTGCCATTTCCCCTGGTCGAAGGTCACCAGATGCACGCATTTGCTTTTGCCGCACTCATCAAAGCTGAGGGCGATGGGGGAGCCGCAATAGCGGATATGCTCTGTGCCGCCGACACATTGCGCGCGGTGAATGTGTCCCAATGCGATATAATCCGCTGGGGGGAAATGCTGCGCCGGAAAGGCATCCAGCGTACCGATATAAATGTCGCGAACCGCATCGCTTTTGCTGGCGCCGACGGTGGTTAAATGCCCCGTCGCGATAACCGGCAGCTTTCGTTCGCCGCGTAGCTGGCATGCTTCCTGATACTGCTGTTGATAATAATCGGCAATTGCATGAAGAAGTTGCTGCTGTTTCTCGCTGCCGGATAACCCCGCCTGACTGGTAATAATGTCGCGCGGGCGCAAAAAGGGAATGGGGCACAGTACGGCGCCCGGAGAACCGTCGCGACGATGAAGTAGCCGCGGCGCATAGCCCGCGCTGGCGATCACGGTTGTATTGAGAAACGCCAGAATGTCGCGCGATTCGTTTAGCGTGGCGACGGAATCATGATTACCGGCCAGCACCACCAGATGACAGCCCGTTTGCTGTAAATTAACGACGAAACGGTTATAAAGTTCTCGGGCATAGCTTGGCGGCGAACCGGTATCAAAAATATCGCCAGCGACAATAATGGCATCCACCTGATGGGCCTGCGCGGTCTCCAGCAGCCAGTCCAGAAAAGCCTGATGCTCCGCGGCGCGGCTTTTACTGTAGAAATTTTGTCCCAGATGCCAGTCAGAGGTGTGGAGGATGCGCATAATTGTTCCATGCAAAAAAAGCGTGAACGGGATTATACACGTCATCCCCTCCATTTTTGGGCGCAATTTACCGCCGGTACACGGTAATGCACGGTTTCACCGGTGTCATAAATCATCAACATGCTGTCAATGCCGCCTTTTTTTTTCATAAATCTGTCATAAATCTGACGCATAATGGCGCGGCATTGATAACTAACGACTAACAGGGCAAATTATGGCGAGACGTATTCTGGTCGTAGAAGATGAGGCGCCGATCCGTGAAATGGTGTGCTTCGTGCTCGAACAAAATGGCTTTCAGCCCGTAGAAGCCGAAGATTATGACAGTGCGGTGAATAAACTTAATGAACCCTGGCCGGATCTCATCCTTCTTGACTGGATGTTGCCCGGCGGGTCAGGGTTACAGTTTATTAAACATCTCAAACGTGAGGCCATGACCCGGGATATTCCTGTGGTTATGCTGACCGCGAGAGGTGAGGAAGAAGATCGCGTGCGCGGGCTGGAAACCGGCGCTGACGATTACATTACCAAGCCGTTTTCCCCCAAGGAGTTGGTGGCGCGCATTAAAGCCGTTATGCGGCGTATCTCGCCGATGGCGGTCGAAGAGGTGATCGAGATGCAGGGACTGAGCCTTGATCCCGGCTCTCACCGCGTGATGACCGGCGACAGCCCGCTGGATATGGGGCCGACCGAATTTAAATTACTCCATTTCTTTATGACGCACCCGGAACGGGTTTACAGCCGCGAACAGCTACTCAATCATGTCTGGGGCACCAATGTGTACGTTGAAGACCGGACGGTCGACGTGCATATTCGCCGTTTGCGTAAGGCGCTGGAGCACAGCGGCCACGACCGGATGGTGCAAACGGTACGCGGGACAGGGTATCGTTTTTCGACCCGCTTTTAATGCCTTTTCCGCCAGTAGATCACAGGTTTCTGGCGGAGAAGGCTTTCCATTCTTAAGGGAGTATGACGCGTGCTGGAACGGCTGTCATGGAAAAGGCTGGTGCTGGAGCTGGTGCTCTGTTGCATCCCCGCGCTTATCCTTAGCGCTTTTTTTGGTTATCTGCCGTGGTTTTTACTGGCGGCGGTGACGGGACTGCTTGTCTGGCATTTCTGGAATTTGTTACGCCTCTCCTGGTGGCTTTGGGTCGACAGAAGTATGACGCCGCCGCCGGGGCGGGGAAGTTGGGAACCGCTGTTATACGGTTTACACCAGATGCAGTTGCGAAATAAGAAGCGTCGCCGCGAGCTGGGGAACTTGATTAAACGTTTTCGCAGCGGCGCGGAGTCGCTGCCTGATGCCGTGGTACTGACCACAGAAGAAGGCGGCATTTTTTGGTGTAACGGTTTGGCGCAACAGATACTGGGGCTACGCTGGCCGGATGACAACGGGCAGAATATTCTCAATCTACTGCGTTATCCGGAGTTTACCCAGTATTTAAAAACGCGTGATTTCACCCGTCCGCTTCATTTGGTGCTCAATACCGGGCGGCATCTGGAGATCCGCGTCATGCCTTATACCGATAAACAACTCCTGATGGTGGCGCGCGATGTGACGCAAATGCATCAGCTTGAAGGCGCCAGACGTAACTTTTTCGCCAACGTTAGCCATGAGTTGCGTACGCCATTGACGGTATTGCAAGGCTATCTGGAAATGATGCAGGAACAGGCGCTGGAGGGGGCGACGCGAGAGAAAGCGCTGCATACGATGCGCGAGCAAACGTATCGTATGGAAGGGCTGGTAAAACAACTGCTTACGCTGTCTAAAATTGAGGCGGCCCCGGCGCTGTTATTAAATGAAAAAGTGGATGTACCGATGATGCTGCGGGTCGTGGAGCGCGAAGCGCAGACGCTCAGCCAGCAGAAACATACCTTTACGTTTGAGGTCGACGATAGTCTTAGCGTTCTGGGCAATGAAGAGCAGCTACGTAGCGCGATCTCAAACCTGGTGTATAACGCGGTAAACCATACGCCGGCGGGAACGCATATTACGGTGAGCTGGCGACGTGCCGCGCATGGCGCTGAATTTTGCATTCAAGATAACGGTCCGGGGATTGCTGCCGAGCATATTCCTCGTCTGACCGAACGCTTCTACCGCGTCGATAAAGCGCGTTCGCGGCAAACGGGCGGCAGCGGCCTGGGATTGGCGATTGTGAAACATGCGTTGAATCACCATGAAAGCCGCCTTGAAATCGACAGTTCGCCTGGCAAAGGAACGCGATTTAGCTTTGTGCTGCCGGAACGTTTAATTGCCAAAAATAGCGATTAATTGCCTTTCGTAAGTATAACTTTCCATAAGCCAGCGGATGCTGGCTTATTTTCTTTGCAGTTAAGACGGGCTCGTTGAAACATTCAACGTTTGGTGATTTTTTGTTCGCATGATTAGCCATAACTTTTTCATGAGAATGGTGTTTTATTCTGGTTGTAAATTTCATATCGCTATATTCATCTGGTTTTTAGATCCCACCTTGCTTTAAAACGTTATAAGCGTTTAAATTGCGCTTCAGGTGCTGTCATTACGACTGCATTTGCGCGGTAAATCGAAAAACAATTCTTCGCCGCATCGGTCCGGGAGCTTTTCCCGCTGAAATTGATAAAAAACGCCGCTTTATAATCCTCCGGGAAAGGCAAAAATTTTAATGTTTACAACATCACCATCCACAGGCAGTAAGACTTTATGACCCATCAGTTAAAATCGCGCGATATCATCGCCCTGGGCTTTATGACATTTGCGCTGTTCGTTGGCGCAGGCAATATTATCTTTCCTCCTATGGTCGGTTTGCAGGCGGGTGAACACGTCTGGACAGCCGCTATTGGCTTTCTGATTACCGCCGTAGGGCTACCGGTTCTTACTGTTGTGGCGCTGGCGAAAGTCGGCGGCGGCGTAGACAGCCTCAGTACGCCGATTGGTAAAGTGGCGGGACTCCTGCTGGCGACCGTTTGCTATCTGGCCGTCGGGCCGTTATTTGCGACGCCGCGTACCGCGACGGTGTCGTTTGAGGTCGGTATCGCTCCGTTGACCGGCGATTCTGCAATGCCGTTGCTGATTTACAGCGTGGTCTATTTCGCTATCGTTATTCTGGTTTCCCTCTATCCGGGTAAACTGCTGGATACGGTAGGGAATTTCCTGGCGCCGTTGAAAATTATTGCGCTGGTCATCCTTTCCGTCGCGGCTATCGTTTGGCCTGCCGGCCCAATCAGCAACGCCCTGGACGCTTATCAGAATGCGGCCTTTTCTAACGGATTTGTGAACGGCTATCTGACGATGGATACGCTTGGCGCGATGGTGTTTGGTATCGTTATTGTGAACGCGGCGCGTTCTCGCGGCGTGACCGAAGCGCGCCTGTTGACGCGTTACACGGTCTGGGCCGGCCTGATGGCGGGCGTGGGGCTGACGCTGCTTTACCTTGCCTTGTTCCGCTTAGGTTCTGACAGCGCGACGCTGGTCGATCAGTCAGCGAACGGCGCGGCGATTCTTCATGCCTACGTTCAGCATACCTTTGGCGGCGCGGGAAGCTTCCTGCTGGCGGCGCTGATCTTTATCGCGTGTCTGGTGACGGCGGTGGGGCTGACCTGCGCCTGCGCTGAGTTTTTCGCGCAGTATATTCCGCTGTCTTACCGCACGCTGGTCTTTATTCTCGGCGGCTTCTCTATGGTGGTGTCAAACCTCGGACTGAGCCATCTGATTCAAATCTCCATTCCGGTGCTGACGGCTATCTATCCGCCGTGTATCGCACTGGTTGTATTAAGTTTTACCCGCTCATGGTGGCATAATTCCACCCGTATCATCGCGCCGGCCATGTTTATCAGTCTGCTTTTTGGTATCCTTGACGGCATCAAAGCATCTGCCTTTGGCGATATGCTGCCAGCCTGGAGTCAGCGTTTACCGCTGGCGGAACAGGGACTGGCGTGGTTGATGCCAACGGTGGTGATGGTGATCCTGGCGATTATCTGGGATCGCGCGGCGGGTCGGCAGGTGACCTCCAGCGCTCACTAAAATCGCTGACATATGTGTACACCACGGGGCTTAACGCCCCGTGGTTTTTTATTGTGTTGATAGGTCAGAAATTGATGGAAAGCAATAATAAGCTAAAGCGTGGGCTGAGCACCCGGCACATTCGCTTTATGGCATTAGGTTCGGCAATCGGCACCGGCCTGTTTTACGGCTCGGCGGACGCCATCAAAATGGCGGGGCCGAGCGTGCTGTTGGCCTATATTATTGGCGGGGTCGCGGCATATATCATTATGCGCGCATTGGGGGAAATGTCCGTTCACAACCCTGCCGCCAGCTCATTTTCGCGCTATGCGCAGGAAAACCTCGGCCCGCTTGCGGGCTACATTACCGGCTGGACCTACTGTTTTGAGATCCTGATCGTCGCCATTGCTGACGTGACCGCGTTCGGCATTTACATGGGGGTCTGGTTCCCCGCCGTGCCGCACTGGATTTGGGTCCTTAGCGTGGTGCTGATCATTTGCGCCATCAACCTGATGAGCGTCAAGGTGTTCGGCGAGCTGGAGTTTTGGTTCTCCTTCTTCAAAGTCGCCACCATTATTATCATGATTGTCGCGGGTATCGGCATCATTGTGTGGGGAATTGGCAACGGCGGGCAGCCGACTGGCATTCATAACCTGTGGAGCAACTGCGGCTTCTTCAGCAATGGCTGGCTGGGAATGATCATGTCGCTGCAAATGGTGATGTTCGCTTACGGCGGGATTGAGATTATCGGTATCACCGCCGGGGAAGCGAAAGACCCGGAGAAATCCATTCCGCGCGCCATTAACTCAGTACCGATGCGTATCCTGGTATTTTATGTCGGCACGCTGTTCGTCATTATGTCTATCTATCCGTGGAATCAGGTCGGCACAAACGGCAGTCCATTTGTGCTGACGTTCCAGCATATGGGGATTACCTTTGCCGCCAGCATTCTGAACTTTGTGGTATTGACCGCCTCGCTTTCCGCTATCAACTCCGATGTGTTTGGCGTAGGCCGTATGCTGCATGGTATGGCGGAGCAGGGGAGCGCGCCGAAAGTCTTTGCCAAAACGTCACGCCGTGGTATTCCGTGGGTCACTGTACTGGTGATGACGATTGCGCTGCTGTTTGCGGTTTACCTGAACTACATCATGCCGGAAAACGTCTTCCTGGTGATTGCTTCGCTGGCGACGTTTGCCACGGTATGGGTATGGATTATGATCCTGCTGTCGCAAATCGCCTTCCGTCGTCGTTTACCGCCGGAAGAGGTAAAAGCGCTGAAATTTAAGGTGCCGGGCGGTGTCGTAACGACGATAGCGGGTCTGATTTTCCTGGTCTTCATTATTGCGCTTATCGGCTACCATCCGGATACCCGCATCTCACTGTACGTGGGCTTCGCCTGGATAGTTCTGCTGTTGATTGGCTGGATATTTAAACGCCGTCGCGACCGTCAATTGGCGCAGGCGTAGTCGTTTTTCTCTGCCTTATCCGGTCTGCAGGCAACGGTAGACCGGATAAGCGGAGCCGCTTCTCCTCCCGGAGCCTCCTCCCCTAATAAACCCCTGGATGATGAGTTATCCTTTAAATCTCTTTGGCAAGGTGGCCCCATTTTCAGTAGAGGGGATACGAGATGTTGAATGCCTGGCACTTACCGGTTGCCCCATTTGTGAAGCAACATAACGATAAATTAACCATTACGCTGTGGCTGAGCGGAGAAAATCCGCCGTCTCGCGTGACGTTGCGCTCAGAATTCGATAATGAAGAAATCTCACTGGCGATGCGCAAACAGCGCCGCCAGCCGCAGCCGGGCGTGACGGCGTGGCGAGCGACGCTCAATATCGCGTTAGGGCAACCCCGTCGCCGTTACAGCTTTAAATTGCTTTGGCACGACCGCCAGCTTTGGTTTACGCCGCAGGGATTTAACCGCTTCCCACCGGCGCGTCTGGAACAATTTGCCGTTGATGTGCCGGATAGCGGACCGCAGTGGGTCGCCGATCAAATTTTTTATCAGATCTTCCCGGATCGTTTTGCCCGCAGCGCGACGCGTGAAGCCGATCAGGACCGGGTGTATTACCATCATGCCGCAGGTCAGGAGATTGTGCTGCGCGACTGGGACGATCCTTTAACCCCCCAGGCGGGCGGTTCCACCTTTTACGGCGGCTGTCTGAATGGCATTTGTGAGAAGCTGCCGTATCTGAAAAAACTGGGCGTCACAGCGCTATATCTGAATCCGGTATTTACCGCGCCGAGCGTCCATAAGTACGACACGGAAGATTATCGTCATGTCGATCCGCAATTTGGCGGCGATCGGGCGCTGCTACGCCTGCGGCGTGAAACCCAGGCGCAGGGCATGAGGCTGGTGCTGGATGGCGTGTTTAATCATAGCGGCGACTCGCATGCGTGGTTTGACAGGCATAACCGCAGCACTGGCGGCGCGTGCCATCACCCGGACTCGCCGTGGCGCGACTGGTACTCCTTTTCACCACAAGGCGTGGCGCTGGACTGGCTGGGTTATCCGAGCCTGCCGAAACTCGATTATCAATCAGAAACGCTGGTGGATGAGATCTATCGCGGTGAGGACAGTATCGTTCGTCACTGGCTAAAGGCACCGTGGAATATGGACGGCTGGCGGCTGGATGTCGTACATATGCTGGGCGAGGCGGGCGGGGCGCGCCACAATTTGCAGCACGTCGCCGGCATTACCCGGGCGGCAAAAGAAGCGCAGCCCGAAGCCTATATTGTGGGGGAACATTTCGGCGATGCGCGGCAGTGGCTACAGGCCGATGCGGAAGATGCCGCCATGAATTATCGCGGCTTCACCTTCCCGCTGTGGGGATTTCTCGCCAATACTGATATCGCTTACGAACCACAGCATATTGATGCCCGGACCTGTATCGCGTGGATGGATAACTACCGCGCCGGATTATCGCACCAGCAGCAACTGCGCATGTTTAATCAACTCGACAGCCATGATACTGCGCGCTTTAAAACCCTGCTGGGTAAAGACGCGGCGCGCCTGCCGCTGGCGGTGGTCTGGCTGTTTACCTGGCCCGGCGTGCCATGTATTTATTACGGCGATGAAGTCGGCGTGGACGGCGCAAATGACCCCATGTGCCGCAAACCGTTCCCATGGGATGAACGCAAGCAGGACGGCAACTTGCTGGCGCTGTACCAGCGTATGGCGAAACTGCGTCAGCGCAGTCTGGCGCTGCGTCGTGGCGGATGCCAGGCGCTGTATGCCGAAGGTGACGTAGTGGTATTCGTGCGAGTTTATCAGCAGCAGCGGGCGCTGGTGGCGATTAACCGGGGCGAGGCCTGTGAAGTGGCGCTGGAAGCGTTGCCGTTGCTGAACGTGGCCGGATGGCAATGTAAAACGGGAAGCGGTGACATCCGTGAGGGAAGACTTAGTTTACCCGCGATTTCCGCGACGGTATGGATGAATCGTTGAGGCGAGGTGGTTCGTAACACCTTACGCATAAAAAAGGCTCGCATTCGCGAGCCTTTTATCAATGCACTGACTTACAGGCTGGAAATGTTCTCAGCCAGGTATTTAGCCACGCCGTCCGGAGAGGCGTTCATGCCTTCTTTGCCTTTTTCCCACTGCGCCGGGCAGACATCGCCGTGCTCTTCGTGGAACTGCAGCGCGTCGACCATACGCAGCATTTCGTCGATGTTACGACCCAGCGGCAGATCGTTTACGACCTGGTGGCGAACAATACCGTTTGCGTCAATCAGGAAAGAGCCGCGCAGCGCAACGCCTTCGTCCGGGTGTTCGATACCGTAAGCTTTCTGAATTTCACGCTTCACGTCGGCGACCATTGCGTATTTCACCGGGCCAATGCCGCCTTTATCGACAGGGGTGTTACGCCATGCGTTGTGAACGAACTCAGAGTCGAAAGAAACGCCGACCACTTCAACGCCGCGCTTCTGGAATTCTTCATAACGTTTATCAAAGGCGATCAGCTCAGACGGGCAAACAAAAGTGAAGTCCATCGGCCAGAAGAACAGAACGGTCGTTTTACCATTGGTGTGCTGTTTGAAGTTGAATTTATCAACAATCTCACCGCTACCCAGTACCGCCGCAGCGGTGAAATCCGGGGCCTGACGAGTAACCAGTACCATAATAATTCTCCTGCAATATTAAGGGTTTTAGAACGCAACGCGGGCAGTATAGGGAGGGCGAAGCGACAAAACAATGCGGTCTTGACAATCAATGAGACAGCTTTTGCCTATCGATCGGGTCATTATAAATCGTAATGATGACCCCTTTATGACAGCGAACGATCTTTCTGCCAACGGCGGATCTGACGCACGCCCTCGCTATCAGGCCGTCACAGCGCTTTGCGGGCGGCCTGTGCCATCATACGCGGATAAAAATGCCAGAAGCGCTCTTCTAACGCGTCGTAGTGCGCGTCCAGATCGTACCAGGAATCACGCAAGGCATCCAGCCGGGGACGGCGATTCGCCATGCCATTCAGCACGTTTTGAATGAAATCCATATCGCGATACCGCTCTAACCATTTTTCTGACCAAAGATAATCATTCAGGTTGACAAAGCGCGGCGGGGAGTCGGGCAGAATCGTCGCGACCTGCGCATGGGCGTAGCCGACAAACGCCTGAAGTGGAAAATCGGGAGAGATTTGCGTCCAGTGACGCGATAAAAAATGATCCCACATGACGTCCAGCGTAATGGGCGCCACGCGCCGCGTTTCATGGCGGAACCACTCTCGCGCCTCACGAACTTCCGGCAGGTTGTCGGTCATGACGTCAATACGCCGATGCATATAAATACCCTCTACCACGTCAGGAGGATAATGCGTTGCCGGGTTACCGCGGACAAAATCGGCCAGAAGATTACCGGAAAGCGAGCTGTCGGCAAGGTGCGCCAGATGCAGGTGAGCAAGAAAATTCATTATTGATTCTCTGTCCAAAAAGCGGGTAACGGTTGCAGCGGGAACGCCCCGGCACTAGACTACCCGCCTCTTATTTTAGTCTGAGTCAGAGTCATGCGCGTTACCGATTTTTCCTTTGAACTACCCGAATCCCTGATTGCCCACTACCCACAGCCGGAACGCAGTCGCTGCCGTTTGCTGTCATTAGAGGGGCCGACGGGCGCGCTGACGCACGGTACTTTCACCGATCTGCTCGATAAGCTCAACCCTGGCGATTTGCTGGTCTTCAATAATACCCGCGTGATCCCGGCGCGGCTCTTTGGCCGTAAAGCCAGCGGCGGCAAGATAGAAGTGCTGGTCGAACGTATGCTCGATGATAAACGCATCCTGGCGCATATTCGCGCTTCTAAAGCGCCAAAACCGGGCACGGAACTGCTACTGGGCGACGACGAAAGTATCCACGCGACCATGACCGCGCGTCACGGCGCTCTGTTTGAAGTTGAGTTTAATGACCCGCGTCCGGTGCTGGATATTCTTAACGCCATCGGCCATATGCCGTTGCCGCCGTACATCGACCGCCCGGACGAGGACGCCGACCGCGAACTGTACCAGACGGTCTACAGTGAAAAACCGGGCGCCGTCGCCGCGCCGACCGCGGGGCTGCACTTTGATGAGCCGCTGCTGGCGGCGCTTCGTGAGAAAGGTATCGAAATGGCGTTTGTTACGCTACACGTAGGCGCGGGCACTTTCCAGCCAGTGCGTGTCGATACCATTGAAGATCACATCATGCACTCCGAATATGCTGAGGTGCCGCAGGAGGTGGTCGACGCGGTGCTGGCGGCGAAAGCGCGTGGCAACCGGGTTATCGCTGTCGGCACCACCTCGGTACGCTCACTGGAGAGCGCGGCACAGGCGGCAAAAAACGATTTGATAGAGCCGTTCTTCGGCGATACGCAAATCTTTATTTATCCAGGTTATCAATACAAAGTGATTGATGCGCTGATCACCAACTTTCATCTGCCGGAATCGACGTTGATTATGCTGGTTTCCGCATTTGCCGGTTATCAACACACCATGAATGCCTATAAGACTGCGGTAGAACAAAAATATCGCTTTTTTAGCTACGGGGACGCGATGTTTATCACGTACAATCCGCAGGCTATTTCTGAGCGTCCGTAAGAAGGCTATCTCACTTGCCATTTTGACGCCGGGCAGTGCTCGCCATCCTCACGTACTGCGTGTACGCTCCGGTGGCTGTGCGCTGGCCGACCCCAAACTGGCTGCGCCGATGACGCCTTCGGGAATTTATTAGCTATGGAATCATTCCGTAGCGAGTCGTTAAACGTCGGACTGTTTTTCTGACGCAGGAGTGATAATGAAATTTGAGTTAGATACCACCGATGGTCGCGCGCGTCGCGGTCGTCTGGTGTTTGATCGTGGCGTAGTGGAAACGCCTGCTTTTATGCCTGTGGGTACTTACGGTACCGTGAAAGGCATGACGCCGGAAGAAGTGGAAGCGACCGGCGCGCAGATTATTCTCGGCAACACTTTCCACCTGTGGCTGCGCCCGGGTCAGGAAATCATGAAGCTGCATGGCGATCTGCACGATTTTATGCAGTGGAAAGGGCCGATTCTCACCGATTCCGGCGGCTTCCAGGTCTTCAGCCTCGGCGATATTCGTAAGATTACCGAGCAAGGCGTGCACTTCCGTAACCCGATCAACGGCGATCCGATTTTCCTCGATCCGGAAAAGTCGATGGAGATCCAGTACGATCTCGGTTCCGATATCGTGATGATCTTTGATGAATGTACGCCGTACCCGGCAGACTGGGACTATGCTAAACGCTCAATGGAGATGTCGTTGCGTTGGGCGAAGCGTAGCCGCGACCGTTTTGATAGCCTTGGCAATAAGAATGCGCTTTTTGGCATCATTCAGGGCAGCGTTTACGAAGATTTACGCGATATCTCGGTGAAAGGTCTGGTAGAGATTGGCTTTGATGGCTACGCTGTCGGCGGTTTGGCTGTCGGTGAGCCGAAAGCAGATATGCACCGCATTCTGGAGCACGTTTGCCCGCAGATCCCGGCTGACAAACCGCGTTACCTGATGGGCGTGGGTAAACCGGAAGATCTGGTGGAAGGGGTGCGTCGCGGTATTGATATGTTTGACTGTGTCATGCCAACGCGAAATGCCCGTAATGGTCATTTGTTTGTGACCGACGGCGTGGTGAAGATTCGTAATGCAAAGCATAAAAGCGACACCAGCCCGCTTGACGCCGAGTGCGATTGCTACACCTGTCGCAATTATTCACGCGCTTACTTGCATCATCTCGACCGTTGCAACGAAATATTAGGTGCGCGTCTCAATACCATTCATAACTTGCGTTACTACCAGCGTTTGATGGCGGGTTTACGCAAGGCTATTGAAGAGGGTAAATTAGAGAGCTTCGTAACCGAGTTTTACCAACGTCAGGGGCGACCCGTTCCACCTTTGAACGTTGATTAATTTTAATAATGAGGGAATTTGAATGAGCTTTTTTATTTCTGATGCGGTAGCGGCAACAGGTGCTCCAGCGCAGGGCAGCCCGATGTCTCTGATTTTAATGCTGGTGGTGTTTGGTCTGATTTTCTATTTCATGATCCTGCGCCCGCAGCAGAAGCGCACCAAAGAGCACAAAAAGCTGATGGACTCCATTGCGAAAGGTGATGAAGTTCTGACGAATGGCGGTCTGGTCGGTCGAGTGACCAAAGTAGCGGAAGCCGGCTACATTGCCATCGCGCTGAATGACACCACGGAAGTGGTTATCAAACGTGACTTCGTAGCTGCCGTTCTGCCGAAAGGCACCATGAAGGCGCTGTAATATTTCGTTTTCCCAAAGGGAACTGCCGTGTTAAACCGTTATCCTTTGTGGAAGTACATCATGCTGGTCGTCGTGATTATCGTCGGCCTGCTTTACGCACTTCCCAACCTGTATGGTGAGGATCCGGCTGTTCAAATCACTGGCGTGCGCGGCGTCGCCGCCAGTGAGCAAACGCTGATCCAGGTCCAGAAAACGTTACAAGAAGAAAAAATTCCCGCTAAGTCTGTGGCACTGGAAGAGGGCGCTATTCTTGCGCGCTTCGACACCACCGATACCCAGCTACGCGCCCGTGAAGCGCTGATGAGCGTGCTGGGGGATAAATATGTCGTGGCGCTTAACCTTGCGCCGGCTACGCCGCGCTGGTTGGCGGCTATTCACGCCGATCCGATGAAGCTCGGTCTTGATCTGCGCGGCGGCGTTCACTTCCTGATGGAAGTGGATATGGATACCGCGTTAGGTAAACTCCAGGAACAAAATATCGATAGCCTGCGCAGCGATCTGCGTGAAAAAGGCATTCCTTATACCACCGTTCGTAAAGAAAATAATTATGGGTTGAGCATCACGTTCCGTGACAGCAAAGCGCGTGATGAGGCGATCGCCTATCTGACGCCGCGTCATCGTGACCTGGTGATTTCCAGCCAGAGCGGCAATCAACTTCGCGCGGTAATGACCGATGCGCGCCTGAGCGAAGCGCGTGAATACGCCGTTCAGCAGAACATTAATATTCTGCGTAACCGTGTTAACCAACTGGGCGTCGCGGAGCCTGTCGTACAACGCCAGGGCGCAGACCGTATTGTGGTTGAGCTGCCGGGTATCCAGGATACCGCTCGCGCGAAAGAAATTCTCGGCGCGACCGCGACGCTGGAATTCCGTCTGGTGAATACCAACGTTGACCAGGCCGCCGCTGCTGCCGGGCGCGTACCGGGCGATTCCGAAGTGAAACAGACCCGCGAAGGTCAGCCGGTGGTATTGTACAAACGCGTGATCCTCACCGGCGACCATATCACCGACTCGACGTCCAGCCAGGATGAATATAACCAACCGCAGGTTAACATCTCGCTGGATAGCGCAGGCGGCAATATCATGTCTAACTTCACTAAGGACAATATCGGCAAACCGATGGCGACCCTGTTTGTGGAGTATAAAGACAGTGGTAAGAAAGACGCTAACGGTCGCGCCGTACTGGTGAAACAGGAAGAGGTGATTAACATTGCCAACATCCAGTCTCGGCTGGGTAACAGCTTCCGTATTACCGGTATCAGCAACCCGAACGAAGCGCGTCAGCTCTCGTTGTTGCTGCGTGCGGGTGCCCTGATTGCGCCGATTCAGATCGTTGAAGAGCGCACCATTGGCCCGACTTTGGGTATGCAAAATATTAAGCAGGGCCTGGAAGCCTGTCTGGCCGGTCTGGTGGTCTCCATCCTGTTCATGATCTTCTTCTATAAGAAGTTTGGTCTGATTGCGACCAGCGCGTTAGTGGCTAACCTGGTGTTGATTGTCGGTATCATGTCGCTGTTGCCGGGGGCAACGCTCAGTATGCCGGGGATTGCGGGTATCGTGTTAACCCTTGCGGTGGCGGTCGACGCCAACGTTCTGATTAACGAACGTATCAAAGAAGAGTTGAGTAATGGCCGCACGGTACAGCAGGCGATAAACGAAGGCTATGCCGGCGCGTTCAGTTCCATCTTCGATGCGAACATCACGACGCTGATTAAAGTCATCATTCTGTATGCCGTTGGTACCGGGGCAATTAAAGGGTTCGCGATTACGACCGGTATCGGTGTGGCGACGTCGATGTTTACCGCGATTATCGGTACGCGTGCTATCGTAAACCTGCTATATGGCGGCAAGCGCGTCACTAAGCTGTCAATCTGAGGAGTGCGATGTGGCACAGGAATACACTGTTGAACAACTAAACCACGGCCGTAAAGTCTATGACTTTATGCGCTGGGACTTCTGGGCATTCGGCATCTCCGGGCTGTTGCTGATCGCGGCCATTGTCATTATGGGCGTACGCGGGTTTAACTGGGGGCTGGATTTCACCGGTGGTACGGTAATTGAAATCACGCTGGAAAAACCGGCTGAAATGGACGTGATGCGCGAAGCGCTGCAAAAAGCGGGCTATGAAGAGCCGCAGTTGCAGAACTTTGGCAGCAGTCACGACATTATGGTGCGTATGCCGCCAACCGAAGGTGAAACCGGCGGTCAGGTACTGGGTAGCAAAGTGGTGACGATCATTAATGAAGCCACCAACCAGAACGCGGCCGTGAAGCGTATTGAATTCGTGGGGCCAAGCGTGGGCGCCGATCTGGCGCAAACCGGCGCTATGGCGCTGCTGGTGGCGTTGATCTCTATCCTCGTTTATGTCGGTTTCCGCTTTGAGTGGCGACTGGCGGCAGGGGTGGTCATCGCGCTGGCGCACGACGTGATCATTACGCTGGGGATACTGTCGCTTTTCCATATCGAGATTGACCTGACCATTGTGGCATCGTTGATGTCGGTGATCGGTTACTCGCTGAACGACAGTATCGTGGTCTCCGACCGTATTCGTGAAAACTTCCGCAAAATCCGTCGCGGGACGCCTTACGAAATCTTTAACGTGTCGCTGACCCAGACGCTACACCGTACGTTGATTACCTCCGGTACGACGTTAGTGGTAATTTTGATGCTGTACCTCTTCGGCGGTCCGGTACTGGAAGGCTTCTCGCTGACGATGCTGATCGGTGTCTCTATTGGTACGGCATCTTCTATCTATGTCGCATCGGCGCTGGCGCTGAAACTCGGTATGAAGCGCGAGCATATGCTGCAGCAGAAAGTCGAAAAAGAAGGGGCGGATCAGCCGTCCATTCTGCCGTAAACACGTATTTAAGTGTTATCTGAATCCCGGTCATACGATCGGGATTTTTTTTATGTACCATGACGATAAACATTACTGACAGTATGCTGTCAGGAGCCCTGTCATACACTCCTCATGAATTAACCTACACAGGCAGGAGGATGTATGAAAAACTTGATTAACTGGTTTGAAATTCCAGTTACTGATATGGCGCGTGCAATCGCCTTTTATGAGCAAGTGATGCAGATATCGTTACGTCGGGAAACCATGGATGGGGCGGACCTGGCCGTATTTCCGTATGCTGAACCCGGACCCGGCGGAGCGCTGATAAAGCAGGATGATGTCGCTCCAGTTGCGCAGGGAGTCGTTATTTATCTGCATACCGCCGATTTGTTAGCCTCGATTGAACGTGTCGTCCTTGCCGGTGGCAAGTGTGTTCTGGAACCCATGGTTCCCGGAGATGACATTGGAACCATCGCGTTGTTTATTGACAGCGAAGGCAACCGAATAGGTTTACATCAACCTGCGTGATATTTGCTAAATGTAGAGAGTCAATATGACCAGACGCGCTGACCGTTTGTTTCAGATCGTGCAAATTTTGCGGGGTAGACGACTGACGACGGCAGCGCTGTTGGCACAGCGGCTTGCGGTTTCTGAACGGACGATTTATCGCGATATTCGCGATCTGTCGTTATCCGGTGTGCCTGTCGAAGGTGAAGCGGGGAGCGGATACCGTTTAATGGCAGGTTTTGATCTGCCGCCCTTGATGCTTACCCATCGTGAATCGGAAGCACTGATGGTGGCTATACGGTTATTGAAAACCTGGGGTGGCGATTCGCTATCGCGCGAGCTTGAATCCGCCCAGGAAAAAGTGTTGGCTATTTTACCGGAAGAGAGCCGTCGTAAAGCGGAGCAGACACGGATTTACGCTCCGGATTTGGGTACATCTCCACATTCGCGCAGCGCGTTTGATCTTATCCATCAGGCCGTTTCGGCGCAGCAGGTGTTGGCGCTACATTATCGTGATGAAGCGGGGCATCTCTCTTCGCGGGATATACAACCGCTGGGATTGTTTTTCTGGGGAGAGCACTGGCTACTGGTTGCCTGGTGTGAGAGACGGGAAGACTATCGGTGTTTTCGCCTCGATCGCTGTTTACAAATTACTCCGCTTAACCGGCGATTTCGTGAAACAATCGACCGTTCTTTGCGTGATTTTTTGCGTAAAGTCGAGCACGAAAAAATGCCGTAAGATGTGATAGCGATACCTCTAACGCTTGTAAAACGGGTTGATTGGTCATCAGTTTGCCTGAAATAGCCTTGCTTACCTGGATATATAAGTTGCACAGAATCATTGCTAAAAGCCCGGCTTCGCGGGAAACTGCGCACAACCCTTTGTATTATTCAGGTACCTGTTAATTATGGCTATCATCCCAAAAAACTACGCGCGCCTGGAAAGCGGCTATCGTGAAAAAGCGCTGAAGCTGTTTCCGTGGGTGTGCGGACGTTGTTCCCGTGAGTTTGTGTATTCAAATCTGCGTGAGCTGACGGTGCATCATATCGATCATGACCACACCAATAACCCGGAAGACGGCAGCAACTGGGAGCTATTGTGCCTCTACTGCCACGATCATGAGCATTCTAAATATACCGAAGCCGATCAGTACGGTTCGACGGTCATTGCCGGGGAAGATGCGCAAAAAGATGTCGGCGAGGCGACTTATAACCCGTTTGCCGATCTGAAAGCGATGATGAACAAAAAGAAATAAGCAGACTGCTGACAAAGCTGTTGGTGCTGTTGAATGTTAGGTTACGCTTCGCTCCACCCAACGGAATCCGCAATATAAATGAATTATTGGTTTTCGTAGGTCGGATGCAATCTGGCATTTTTTCAGCCCCGGAGTTTGTCGCCAGCCCCAAATGTCCTGTAACGCATACATTGTCACTGGAATCCCGATCGCAAGGTTGGGATTTTTTTGTTTTTAAGTCCTGCCGATACTGGCGAGCAGAGTAGAATCAGCGGTAAGCCGGGGCAACCCGGTGAGGCGCAATGTTGCGGGGGCTTGATCCCCGGTGGCCTTGTCGCTGGAAAGAGAAAACCCCCGCACATTGTTCGGTATTCACCGGCAACATTACGGGGGCTAACTTGACTCCAGACAAGTTGAGGATAGCCGCGAACCGTTGCCATTGCAACAAAGGCGGCAATATGACGCTCACAGAGTTGAGCATTACTATCTGGCACGATCTGGCGGCACCAACGCTGGTCGGGATTGCGACAGGTCTGTTTTTAGGCTGGTGGCATCGCCGGAAGTAATGTGAAGTGGGCGCGACTCGCCGCCGCATGGCAGCATGCGCCCGAAACGGGCCAGAGGACGACCTCTGGCCTTTTTTGCAGGTTTAGAAGTTGTAACCCACGACCAGGTAGCCGCCCCAGCCGGTAGATTTCGCGCTGAAATCGCCGTCGCCCCAGTTCAGTTTTGCGCCATTCTGCCACTGTCCGCCGTTATGGAAGTAACGCGCAACGACCGAGTAGTGCCAGTGATCGTAGTTCAGCGCCAGGATATGGCTGGAAGCGATGGAGTTGCTGGTACGGTTCGGATCGTCGCCTAAATCAGATCCCCAGTCAAAGTTGGTAAAGCCGATATAGCTCAGTTTACCGCCCCACAGATCGGTGATGGGGACGAAGTATTTCACTTTGAAACGGTAGCCGTCCCATTCGTTTTCATTGGACGCGCCGTAGTTTTGCCACTGATATTTCGCATACACGTTCAGCGACAGGCCCATCGGCAGGCCGGTGTCGATATCGGTCCCCAGACCCATATACCACGTGCTCTGGCGGCTGGCTTTGTTATCGCCCATATCGTAGATGTAGTTGTTGGCGAAATACCACTCTTTAAACGGGCCGAAGCTCAGGTCTGCGCCGGTCAGCTTATCAATCGAGAAACGCGGTTCGATTTCCATGAACAGCGGAGAACCGTCGGACCAGATACCTTTATCGTTGCCGTTACCCCAATCAAAGGTTTTGGGAATATCGATATAGCCGTAGAAATCAAACCAGTCTTTTTTGGCAAATGCTTCATATTCCAGATAGACGTCGTTGTTCAATTTCGGCGAGAAACGGGTATGGTAGCTGCCTACCACGTTTACGCTCTGGTGCCACCAGTCGGACAAATACTGCGGCTGATCATTTTCTGCTGCGTTAGCAGTAAAAGATGAGGTGAGCGCCAGCGCTGCGCTGACTGCGAGTAAAGTTTTTTTCATATGTATGCCACTGTTTGAAATCCCTTACGGGAGTGAAAAGAACGCAATTTGCGTTTCTAAATATTTCGTGTTTCTGCGGAGCCTATTATAAAAATCATTGCTCACAAAAATATGTCTTGTTTCACATATCTATCATTTACGTAATCGATTGCGTTCACGTTTGCGCATTTTAGACGCGGCGACAGTACTATCTTTCATGAATATTACCAATCAATGTCATAAATGACGGAAATGTCAGTAGGGCAACAAAAGTCGCGCGGGGGATGTTGCGGAACGCACAAAACGCTCCGCCAGAACGTTTATTGATTAACAGGCTGAATATCATGGATGCGAATGAAGCCTAACTGCGCCGGTGTGATCCCCTTCAACGGTAACGAAATATTGACATCACTGGGCGCCAGCAAGCTGGCAGGGGCATTTACCAGAAGGCTCTGTGCATTCACCTCCTGATAGTTCTCCGTAGTGCCCTGAAGTTGCCCGTACTCTACGGTAGCGCTGAATGCCGGCAGCGGATCGCGGGACTCGCCCTGAATGTGTAACGTTGCGTGAGCGCCGTCTGCGACAGGCGTAATTTCCAGCAATGTCATACGTAGCGTACCGATCTGGCTCTCCAGCCGGGCAGGCGTATTGGCGCCAGGCAACAAATAGACGCCGCGGGTTGACTCCGCATTCAGCTTATTTTGTTGGGTAATTTTTACCGTTTCCTGATTCAGTTGGGTCATCTCTTTATTCAGGGTGCTAATGCTTTGATGCATCTGGCGAACTTCGCTCTGCGGCGCGCAGGCGGTCAGGCTCAAGAGACTTCCCACCAGGAGAATTCTTAGGTAACGTCTTGTCATGTCGATCATTTCCTTCATGGTTCGATAGCGTAATGGTAGTGCGCTATACGCACAAAGGCACCGATCCTTTATCTCAAAAGCGCTCCGCCTTTGTTGTCGCGCCAGTTCAGGGTAAAATAGCATTTCCTAAATCATCTGGTCAGGACGCTGTATGCATTGCCCATTTTGTTTCGCCGTAGATACCAAAGTCATTGACTCTCGTCTTGTAGGCGAGGGCTCGTCCGTGCGCCGCCGTCGGCAGTGCCTGGTGTGTAATGAACGCTTTACGACCTTTGAAGTGGCTGAACTGGTCATGCCGCGCGTGATAAAAAGCAACGATGTGCGCGAACCCTTTAATGAGGATAAGCTGCGTAGCGGCATGTTGAGAGCGCTGGAAAAAAGACCCGTCAGCGCAGATGATGTTGAAATGGCATTGAACCATATTAAGTCACAATTACGTGCCACTGGGGAGCGTGAAGTTCCCAGCAAGATGATTGGCAACCTGGTCATGGAGCAGCTGAAAAAACTCGATAAAGTCGCGTATATTCGCTTTGCCTCCGTCTATCGCAGTTTCGAAGATATCAAAGACTTTGGCGAAGAAATCGCTCGCCTACAGGACTAAGCCATGCAGGATGAGTTTTACATGGCGCGAGCGCTCAAACTGGCGCAGCGTGGACGTTTCACCACTCACCCGAACCCTAATGTCGGCTGTGTCATTGTTAACAATGGCGACATCGTCGGCGAAGGTTATCACCATCGCGCCGGAGAGCCGCACGCCGAGGTCCATGCGCTGCGGATGGCGGGCGCAAAAGCCAAAGGCGCAACCGCCTATGTCACGCTTGAACCCTGTAGCCATCATGGGCGAACGCCGCCATGTTGCGATGCGCTGATTGCGGCCGGCGTCGCGCGCGTGGTCGCCGCGATGCAGGACCCGAACCCACAGGTCGCCGGGCGCGGGCTGTATCGCCTGCAACAGGCGGGTATTGCGGTCAGCCACGGGTTAATGATGAGTGAAGCGGAGGCGCTCAATAAAGGCTTCCTCAAGCGGATGCGTACCGGATTCCCTTATCTTCAGCTTAAACTGGGCGCCTCCGTGGATGGACGGACGGCGATGGCCAGCGGCGAAAGCCAGTGGATCACCTCGCCGCAGGCCCGGCGTGACGTTCAGCGCTTGCGTGCGCAAAGTCACGCTATCTTAACCAGTAGCGCGACGGTATTGGCTGACGATCCGGCCTTGACGGTGCGTTGGGCGGAGTTAGACGCCTCTACGCAGGCGTCTTACCCGCAGGAAAATCTGCGCCAGCCGGTGCGAATTGTTATCGACAGCCAAAACCGGGTAACGCCTGCGCATCGTATTGTGCAGCAGCCTGGCGAAACGTGGATTGCGCGTACCCAGGAAGATAGCCGCGCGTGGCCCGATGCGGTTCGTACTATCAGCGTGCCGGCGCACAACGGACATTTGGATCTGGTTGTACTGATGATGCAGTTAGGCAGGCAGCAGATTAATAGCATATGGGTTGAAGCCGGACCGGGACTGGCAGGCGCGTTGCTGCAAGCTGGGCTGGTGGATGAACTGATTGTCTATGTCGCGCCTAAATTGTTGGGAACCCAGGCGCGGGGATTATGCGAATTGCCGGGGCTTGAGAAGCTCGCCGACGCGCCGCAATTTACCTTCAGCGAAATACGTCATGTCGGCCCGGATGTTTGCCTGCATATGGTGAGCGCATGAGTTCTCCCGTCGAAAGGGGAGCAGCGCTCAAATTATTATGATAAAATCCGCCCCCCTGCGGGGCCAAATGAACCCTGGAAGAGAGAATATGAACATTATTAAAGCTAACGTTGCAGCCCCTGACGCTCGTGTCGCCATCACTATTGCGCGTTTCAATCAGTTTATCAACGACAGCCTGCTGGATGGCGCGGTTGATGCCCTGACGCGTATTGGTCAGGTAAAAGATGATAATATTACCGTAGTGTGGGTGCCTGGCGCTTATGAACTGCCGCTGGCGACCGAAGCGCTGGCGAAAAGCGGTAAATATGACGCCGTGGTTGCGCTGGGAACCGTGATTCGCGGGGGGACTGCGCACTTTGAATATGTGGCAGGCGGCGCCAGCAATGGCCTGGCAAGCGTTGCCCAGGACAGCGGCGTGCCGGTAGCCTTTGGTGTTCTGACCACCGAGAGTATTGAACAAGCCATCGAACGTGCTGGTACAAAAGCCGGTAATAAAGGCGCAGAAGCTGCGCTGACCGCGCTTGAAATGATTAATGTATTGAAAGCCATTAAGGCCTGATTTTTTGTAAGGGGAATTCCGTGAAACCTGCTGCTCGTCGCCGCGCCCGTGAGTGTGCCGTCCAGGCGCTTTACTCCTGGCAGTTGTCCCAGAACGACATCGCTGATGTTGAATACCAGTTCCTGGCGGAACAGGACGTAAAAGACGTCGACGTTCTCTATTTCCGTGAACTGCTATCCGGGGTGGCGACTAACAGCGCGTACCTGGATGGTTTAATGAAACCGTATCTGTCCCGCCTGCTTGAAGAGCTGGGACAGGTTGAAAAAGCCGTGCTGCGTATTGCGTTGTTTGAGCTGTCAAAACGCAGCGATGTGCCTTATAAAGTGGCCATCAACGAAGCGATTGAACTGGCGAAAACCTTTGGCGCTGAAGACAGCCACAAATTCGTCAACGGCGTACTGGATAAAGCAGCTCCGGTGATTCGTCCCAACAAAAAGTGATTCACAGGCCGGAAAGATAGCGGGCGATCGATACCCGCCGTCTCCGGCCTTTTCTTTTTTTCTGCTGAGGCATAACGTATGGCATGTGGCGAGTTTTCCCTGATTGCCCGTTATTTTGACCGTGTAAGAAGCTCTCGTCTTGATGTTGAAACCGGTATTGGCGACGATTGCGCGCTCCTGAATATTCCTGAAAAACAGACCCTGGCGATCAGTACCGATACGCTGGTGGCAGGCATCCATTTCTTACCCGATATCGATCCTGCCGATCTGGCGTATAAAGCGCTGGCGGTGAATTTAAGCGATCTGGCGGCGATGGGCGCCGATCCGGCATGGTTAACGCTGGCGCTCACGCTTCCTGACGTCGATGAGGCGTGGCTTGCCGCGTTCAGCGACAGCCTGTTTGAACAACTGGATTACTACGACATGCAGCTCATTGGCGGCGATACCACGCGCGGCCCGCTGTCGATGACGCTAGGTATTCATGGCCTTGTGCCAGCCGGTCGGGCGCTGAAACGTTCTGGCGCAAAACCGGGCGACTGGATTTATGTTACTGGCACGTTGGGCGATAGCGCTGCCGGGCTGGCGATTCTACGGGGTGATTTTCGCGTGGGAAGCTGGGGGGATGCCGACTATCTGGTCAAACGCCATCTGCGCCCGACGCCGCGTATTTTACAAGGGCAGGCGCTACGCGATCTCGCCAGTTCAGCGATCGATCTTTCCGACGGTTTGATCTCCGATCTTGGTCACATTCTGCAAGCCAGCAACTGCGGCGCGCGAATCGATTTGGAGGCGCTGCCTGACTCCGAAGAACTGTGGGGACATGCCAATGATCCCGAACAAAAGCTTCGCTGGATGTTATCCGGCGGCGAAGATTATGAACTGTGCTTTACCGTCCCGGAGCTGAACCGTGGCGCGCTGGATGTCGCGCTTGGTCATCTGGGCGTGCCGTTTACCTGTATCGGGCAAATGACGGCGGATATCGAAGGGATCGCCTTTGTGCGTGACGGAGAACCTGTCACTTTTGACTGGAAAGGATATGACCATTTTGCCACGCCATAAAGATGTTGCGAAAAGTCGCCTGAATTTGCGCAATCCGTGGCACCTGCTCGCTACCGGCTTTGGCAGCGGGCTGAGCCCCGTGGTGCCGGGCACGATGGGCTCGCTGGCGGCGATCCCCTTCTGGTATCTGATGACGTTTCTGCCGTGGCAGCTTTATTCGCTGGTCGTGATGTTTGGGATCTGCATTGGCGTTTATCTTTGCCATCAGACGGCGAAAGATATGGGCGTACACGACCACGGCAGTATTGTCTGGGATGAATTTATCGGTATGTGGATAACGCTAATGGCGTTGCCGACGACGGACTGGCAGTGGGTGGCAGCCGGGTTCGTTATTTTCCGCATTCTGGATATGTGGAAACCCTGGCCGATCCGTTGGTTTGATCGCAACGTGCACGGCGGCATGGGGATTATGATCGATGATATCGTCGCCGGCGTGATATCCGCCGGCATACTGTATTTTATCGGTCATCACTGGCCGCTCGGTATTATTTAAAGGG
>CWGO01000049.1_pt2 | contig 97149 bp, 94 predicted proteins | sample 682281 | NCBI WGS metagenome assembly CWGO01 (sample SAMEA3735799, study PRJEB9488) | human gut metagenome | biome: ENVO:mammalia-associated habitat; material: ENVO:feces | place: Malawi | collected 2009-02-27 | reverse complement strand
GTTCCCCGCGCCAGCGGGGATAAACCGCCAACAGACAACCAATGCGCAGGGGTAAGGCGGTGTTCCCCGCGCCAGCGGGGATAAACCGATATTCGCCGCTTTCCATTTACCGAACGTAACGTGTTCCCCGCGCCAGCGGGGATAAACCGGCTAAAACGGCGCTTGAGAACAGTATCAATATGTGTTCCCCGTGCCAGCGGGGATAAACCGCTTCATCTCGCAGTACGTAAACGCCTGCATCAGTGTTCCCCGCGCCAGCGGGGATAAACCGGCAGAAACAGAAACCGGATATGAGCCATCCATGTGTTCCCCGCGCCAGCGGGGATAAACCGAGGGGCGTTCCGCAGTCGGCAAGGGCTGAAAAATGTTCCCCTCGTCAGCGGGGATAAACACGTTTCACCAGCATATCAGGACGTTTTTTCCGCCTTCGCCAGCTCTTTTACCAACGGCAGCATTATCCGCACTACATCGCGGCTACGGCGCTCAATCCGCCCTGGCAGCGCCTTGTCAATATGCTGTTGATTATCAAGCCGTACGTCGTGCCAGCTATTGCCGTTCGGGAAGGATGCATTTTTCACGCGTTGCTGGTATCCGTCTTTTTTACCCAGATTCCAGTTCGTCGCCTCAACAGAAAGCACCGATATTCCCGCTTTATCGAAAACCTCCGCATCATTACAGCAACCCGTTCCTTTGGGGTAGGATGGATTGCGTCCCGGATTGGTGTTGGCGGCGATACCATAACGGCGCGCAATCGCTAATGCCCGATCGCGGGTCAGTGTACGCACCGCTTCAGGCGTATTTTTCCCGCTATTAAAATAGAGCTTGTCGCCAACAATCAGGTTATCGAGATTAATCACCAGCAGCGTATTTTTCTTCTCAGCGTCACTCATTCGTTTGAGTAAATTTTCCGCGCCTAGCTTTCCCTCTTCTTCCCCGCTGGTGGCGATAAAACGAATCCCGTAATGGGTCGGTATATCTTTCAGACGCGCCGCCAGTTCCAGCATAACGCCTAATCCCGCGGCATTATCATCCATTCCCTGTAACGTTAAACCGCCCAGATTGGCATCGACATCAGCGTCGCTCTGCGGAGCGTACGTATCCAGATGCGCCATAATGATGATCTGTTGCGGCACGCGCCCTTCATGGGCGGCGATGACCGTACTGCCCGTCACGTTATGCCAGTTTTTGCGATTATCCTTCGTGGTATAAATAAATCGGCTATTAAACGTTCGAATATCGCTTTGGTATCCCATCTGGGTAAATTGTTGGCGTAAATAATCGGCAGACAACATCTCGGCGGGGGAGCCCGTCATTCTCCCGGGAAAAAAGGTGGCGATATGTCGTGCCTGAGTATTCGCTATTTCACCAGGCCCTGGTGATGCTGCTTGTGCAGGAAGGATAAAGCCTACGCCGAGCGCCAGAATGACGGCAAAGCGGCGCGTTGCGGAAAACATAATGAGTCCTTAAATACAGAACAAAATTTTACGTGGCTAGTATGAAACCGCGATCGTGTTAATACAATTTCATTTGCTCCTAAATGCTGGCAAGCCGGTACGTTAAGCATTTTTTGATATTGGTTTTTGGGCCGCGTTATTCCTTTGAGGAACTACTCATTCCAATTCGTCATTTCATTCACTCTCCTGCGCTCCCTATAGTCGTGTAATCGAAATGTTTAGCAAAAAACGGTATTGCAAAGGAACGGTTATGGATCAAAAACGACTCACCCACCTGCGGCAACTGGAGGCGGAAAGTATCCACATTATCCGTGAAGTGGCAGCGGAATTCGCTAATCCGGTCATGCTGTACTCCATTGGTAAAGACTCCAGCGTCATGCTGCATCTGGCGCGTAAGGCGTTTTATCCGGGTACGTTACCGTTCCCGCTATTGCACGTTGATACCGGTTGGAAATTCCGTGAGATGTACGCCTTTCGCGATCGTACCGCCAACGCATATGGCTGCGAGTTGCTGGTACATAAAAATCCGGAAGGCGTGGCGATGGGCATCAATCCGTTCGTTCACGGTAGCGCTAAACACACCGACATTATGAAAACCGAAGGGTTAAAGCAGGCGCTGAATAAGTACGGTTTTGATGCCGCGTTCGGCGGCGCACGGCGCGATGAGGAAAAATCCCGTGCGAAAGAACGTATTTACTCCTTTCGTGACCGTTTCCATCGCTGGGACCCGAAAAATCAGCGTCCAGAGTTGTGGCGTAACTATAACGGTCAGATTAATAAAGGCGAAAGTATACGTGTCTTCCCGCTCTCCAACTGGACAGAGCAGGATATCTGGCAATACATCTGGCTGGAAAACATCGACATCGTGCCGCTGTATTTGGCTGCTGAACGCCCGGTTCTGGAACGTGACGGCATGTTGATGATGGTGGATGACGATCGTATCGATCTCCAGCCTGGCGAAGTCATCAAAAAAAGGATGGTGCGCTTCCGTACACTTGGCTGTTGGCCGCTCACCGGGGCGGTGGAATCCCACGCGCAAACGCTGCCGGAAATTATCGAAGAGATGCTGGTTTCTACCACCAGCGAGCGCCAGGGGAGGATGATTGACCGCGATCAGGCGGGGTCGATGGAGCTTAAAAAACGTCAGGGGTATTTCTAAGGAGTCGCCATGAACACCATACTTGCACAACAAATCGCCAATGAAGGCGGCGTCGAAGCCTGGATGATTGCCCAACAACACAAAAGCCTGCTGCGTTTTTTAACCTGTGGCAGCGTTGATGACGGTAAAAGTACGCTGATAGGTCGTTTGCTGCACGATACCCTGCAAATTTATGAAGATCAGCTCTCTTCTCTGCATAATGACAGTAAACGTCATGGCACGCAGGGAGAAAAACTCGATCTGGCGCTGCTGGTAGATGGGCTGCAGGCCGAGCGTGAGCAGGGCATTACTATTGACGTCGCGTACCGCTATTTCTCCACGGAAAAACGAAAATTTATTATCGCCGACACGCCGGGCCATGAACAATATACCCGGAATATGGCGACCGGAGCGTCCACCTGCGATCTGGCGATCCTACTGATCGACGCGCGTAAAGGCGTGCTGGATCAGACGCGTCGCCATAGCTTTATCTCCACTCTGTTGGGGATCAAACACCTGGTGGTGGCAATCAACAAAATGGATCTCGTTGACTACCGCGAAGAGACCTTCGCCCGTATTCGTGAAGATTATCTGACCTTTGCTGAACAGTTGCCGGGCGATCTGGATATTCGCTTTGTCCCGCTTTCGGCGCTGGAAGGGGATAATGTCGCCGCGCAGAGCGCGAATATGCGCTGGTACAGCGGTCCGACGCTGCTGGAAGTCCTGGAAACGGTAGACATACAGCGTGCGGTAGACCGTCAGCCGATGCGATTTCCGGTACAATACGTCAATCGCCCGAACCTTGATTTTCGGGGGTATGCCGGCACTCTGGCGTCTGGTAGCGTCAAAGTCGGAGAGCGCATTAAAGTGCTGCCGTCCGGCGTGGAATCCAGCGTGGCGCGTATCGTTACTTTTGATGGCGACAAAGAAGAAGCCTGTGCGGGCGAAGCCATTACCCTGGTACTCAACGACGACATTGATATTAGCCGCGGCGATCTGCTGCTGGCGGCAAACGAGACGCTGGCACCTGCGCGGCACGCTGCGATCGACGTGGTATGGATGGCGGAACAGCCGCTGGCGCCGGGCCAAAGCTACGACGTTAAACTTGCGGGTAAGAAAACCCGCGCGCGTATCGAGGCTATTCGCTATCAGATTGATATCAACAATCTGACCCAACGAGACGTCGAGAGCCTGCCGTTAAACGGTATTGGTCTGGTAGAGATGACATTCGATGAGCCGCTCGCGCTGGATATTTATCAGCAAAATCCGGTGACGGGCGGACTGATTTTTATCGACCGACTTTCTAACGTCACCGTGGGCGCTGGCATGGTGCGGGAACTGAACGAACGCGGAGCGACGCCGCCCGTGGAATACAGTGCGTTTGAGCTGGAGCTGAATGCGCTGGTACGCCGTCATTTTCCGCACTGGGACGCCCGCGATTTGCTGGGAGATAAACATGGCGCTGCATGATGAGAACGTGGTCTGGCACTCTCATCCCGTTACTGTCGCCGCCCGTGAACAGCTCCACGGCCACCGTGGCGTGGTGCTGTGGTTTACCGGGCTCTCCGGTTCGGGAAAATCAACGGTGGCCGGCGCGCTGGAAGAGGCGTTACATCAGCGTGGCGTCAGTACCTACCTGTTGGATGGCGATAATGTGCGCCACGGTTTGTGCCGTGATTTAGGCTTTAGCGATGCCGATCGCCAGGAGAATATCCGGCGGGTAGGCGAAGTGACCAGCCTGATGGCGGACGCCGGCCTGATTGTTTTGACGGCATTTATTTCTCCGCACCGCGCCGAGCGGCAACTGGTAAAAGAGCGCGTCGGCCACGATCGTTTTATCGAGATTTATGTCAATACGCCGCTGGCTATCTGTGAACAGCGCGATCCTAAAGGGTTGTATAAAAAAGCGCGCGCGGGTGAGTTGCGTAACTTTACCGGTATCGACGCCATTTACGAAGCGCCTGACTCGCCCCAGGTTCATCTTAATGGTGAACAATTAGTAACAAATTTGGTTTCCCAATTATTAGACCTGCTGAGACGGCGCGATATTATCAGATCCTGAGACACCACCGGGCTTGTATGCCCGGTATGGTCAAGGTTACAGGATTTAATATGCGTAATAGCCATAACATTACTTTCACAAGGTCAGACGCCTTCATGGTCGACGATGACGCCACCAGTGCATTTCCGGGGGCGGTGGTCGGCTTTGTGTCATGGCTGCTGGCGTTGGGGATCCCTTTTCTGCTTTATGGCCCTAACACGCTGTTTTTTTTCCTCTATACCTGGCCCTTTTTCCTCGCGTTAATGCCGGTATCGGTGATTATCGGCATTGCGTTGCATCTGCTGGTAAAGGGCAAAATACTTTTTAGCATCATGTTTACTCTACTGGCCGTAGGCGCGCTGTTCGGCGCGTTATTTATATGGCTATTAGGGTAGACGGGTTATCACTGCGCCTCCGGTCATAATTCAAACCGTAACCAACAATGAGATTATGTTCTCCTTACTCGGGTATACGTAACATCCGGCAAATGTGGTACATTTGCCGGCGTTGTCGCGGCAATCCCGTCCTGAATGTGGAGTCACAGAGGACGTTATGGGATGATGATGCCGTTTTTCAGGGGGCAGGATGGGTAAACTAACGCTGCTGTTGCTGGCTTTACTGGTCTGGCTACAGTACTCGCTGTGGTTCGGTAAGAACGGCATACATGACTATAGCCGCGTCAACGATGATGTGGTCGCGCAGCAGGCGACAAACGCCAAACTTAAAGCGCGTAACGATCAGCTTTTTGCCGAAATTGACGATCTCAATGGCGGCCAGGAAGCGATTGAGGAGCGCGCGCGCAACGAACTTAGCATGACCAAACCGGGCGAAACCTTCTATCGTCTGGTGCCTGACGCCTCAAAACGCGCGGCAACGGCGGGGCAAACTCATCGATAAACCATCCAGGGATTTAACATGGCAGCCACTTTATTGGACGTTTGCGCCGTGGTGCCGGCGGCCGGATTTGGCCGCCGAATGCAAACAGAATGTCCTAAGCAGTATCTCTCAATCGGTAATAAAACCATTCTGGAGCACTCAGTTCATGCGCTGCTGGCGCATCCTCGGGTGACACGCGTTGTTATTGCTATCAGCCCTGGCGATCATCGCTTTGCCCAACTTCCGCTGGCGAATCATCCGCAAATCACCGTTGTGGATGGCGGCAACGAACGCGCTGATTCTGTTTTGGCCGGGTTGCAGGCCGTTGCAAAGGCGCAGTGGGTGCTGGTGCACGACGCGGCAAGACCCTGTTTGCATCAGGATGACCTTGCGCGGTTGCTGACCATCAGCGAAAACAGCCGGGTCGGCGGTATCCTCGCCAGTCCGGTGCGCGACACCATGAAACGCGGCGAACCGGGGAAGAACGCTATTGCCCATACCGTAGAGCGCGCCGATTTATGGCACGCGCTCACCCCGCAGTTTTTCCCCCGCGAACTCTTGCACGATTGTCTGACGCGTGCGCTGAATGAAGGCGCGACCATCACCGACGAAGCGTCAGCGCTGGAATATTGTGGTTTTCATCCGGCGCTGGTAGAAGGTCGCGCGGATAACATCAAGGTCACCCGTCCGGAAGATCTGGCGCTGGCGGAATTTTATCTGACCCGAACCATCCACCAGGAGAAAGCATAATGCGAATTGGACACGGTTTTGACGTACACGCGTTTGGCGGAGAAGGGCCGATTATTATTGGCGGCGTGCGTATCCCTTATGAAAAAGGGCTATTGGCGCATTCCGATGGCGATGTGGCGTTACATGCGCTGACCGATGCGCTGCTGGGTGCGGCGGCGCTTGGCGATATCGGCAAGCTCTTCCCGGATACCGATCCGGCATTTAAGGGAGCGGATAGCCGCGAACTACTGCGTGAAGCCTGGCGTCGTATTCAGGCGAAGGGGTACACCCTCGGCAACGTAGATGTCACCATTATTGCGCAGGCGCCGAAAATGCTGCCGCATATTCCGCAAATGCGCGTCTTTATCGCCGAAGATCTCGGCTGCCATATGGATGAGGTTAACGTGAAGGCGACGACGACGGAAAAGCTCGGATTTACCGGACGCGGAGAAGGCATTGCCTGCGAAGCGGTCGCGTTGCTGATGAAGGCGGCGAAATGACAGAGTTTGACAATCTCACCTGGCTGCACGGAAAACCACAAGGTAGCGGATTGCTGAAAGCGAATCCGGAAGATTTTGTGGTGGTTGAAGATTTAGGCTTTACGCCGGATGGTGAAGGCGAGCACATTCTGCTGCGTATTTTGAAAAACGGTTGCAATACCCGTTTTGTCGCTGACGCGCTGGCGAAATTCCTGAAAACTCACGCTCGCGAAGTGAGCTTTGCCGGGCAAAAAGATAAACACGCCGTTACCGAGCAGTGGCTGTGCGCGCGCGTGCCGGGGAAAGAGATGCCCGATTTCAGCGCCTTTCAGCTGGAAGGTTGTAAAGTGCTGGAATACGCGCGTCACAAGCGTAAGCTGCGTTTAGGCGCGCTGAAAGGCAATGCCTTTACGCTGGTGTTGCGTGAAATAAGCGATCGCCGCGATGTCGAAACACGATTGCAGGCGATTCGCGATGGCGGCGTGCCGAACTATTTCGGCGCACAGCGATTCGGCATTGGCGGCAGCAACTTGCAGGGCGCGCTGCGCTGGGCGCAAAGTAACGCGCCGGTGCGCGATCGCAATAAACGCAGTTTTTGGTTGTCGGCGGCGCGTAGCGCGTTGTTTAATCAAATTGTTCACCAGCGGCTGAAGAAACCAGACTTTAATCAAGTTGTTGACGGCGATGCGCTACAATTAGCGGGGCGTGGAAGCTGGTTCGTCGCGACATCTGAAGAACTGCCTGAATTGCAGCGCCGGGTAGACGAAAAAGAGCTGATGATTACAGCATCGTTGCCGGGCAGCGGAGAGTGGGGAACACAGCGTGCGGCGCTGGCGTTTGAGCAAGATGCCATTGCCCAGGAAACGGTGTTGCAATCGCTGTTGCTGCGCGAAAAAGTAGAGGCGTCGCGCAGAGCGATGCTGCTTTATCCGCAACAATTAAGCTGGAACTGGTGGGATGACGTTACCGTCGAGTTACGTTTCTGGCTGCCCGCAGGCAGTTTTGCCACCAGCGTAGTAAGGGAACTGATCAACACAATGGGTGATTATGCGCATATTGCTGAGTAACGATGACGGGGTTCACGCGCCCGGTATACAAACGCTGGCGAAAGCGCTGCGTGAGTTTGCTGATGTACAGGTCGTAGCCCCGGATCGTAACCGCAGCGGCGCGTCTAATTCCCTCACGCTGGAATCTTCGCTTCGTACTTTTACCTTTGATAATGGCGATATCGCCGTACAGATGGGGACGCCGACCGATTGCGTCTATCTGGGCGTTAATGCCTTAATGCGTCCGCGTCCGGATATTGTCGTTTCCGGTATTAACGCGGGTCCGAATCTGGGCGATGATGTGATCTATTCCGGTACTGTCGCCGCGGCGATGGAAGGTCGTCATCTCGGCTTTCCGGCATTAGCGGTCTCCCTTAACGGCTATCAGCATTATGATACGGCTGCAGCCGTGACTTGCGCGCTTTTGCGAGGGTTAAGCCGGGAGCCGTTGCGTACCGGGCGTATTCTCAACGTGAATGTCCCGGATCTACCGTTAGCGCAGGTTAAAGGCATCCGCGTGACTCGCTGCGGTAGCCGCCATCCAGCGGATAAAGTGATCCCGCAGGAAGATCCACGCGGTAATACATTGTACTGGATTGGCCCGCCGGGTGATAAATACGATGCCGGGCCGGATACCGATTTCGCGGCGGTGGATGAAGGCTACGTCTCCGTCACGCCGTTGCATGTGGATTTAACCGCGCACAGCGCGCATGATGTGGTTTCAGACTGGTTAGACAGCGTGGGAGTTGGCACGCAATGGTAAGTGGACGTGTACAGGCTCTTCTTGAACAATTGCGCGCGCAGGGCATCAGAGATGAGCTGGTGCTTAATGCGCTTGCCGCAGTGCCGCGCGAGAAATTTATTGATGAAGCGTTTGAACATAAGGCCTGGGAAAATATCGCTTTGCCGATAGGCCAGGGTCAGACGATTTCGCAGCCCTATATGGTGGCGCGAATGACGGAACTGCTCGAACTGACGCCGCAATCCAGGGTGCTGGAAATTGGCACCGGTTCCGGCTATCAGACGGCGATTCTGGCGCATCTGGTGCATCACGTTTGCTCCGTTGAGCGGATTAAGGGGCTGCAATGGCAGGCGCGCCGCCGTCTGAAGCAGCTCGATTTACATAATGTTTCTACCCGTCATGGCGATGGCTGGCAAGGCTGGCAGGCGCGTGCGCCGTTTGACGCTATCATTGTGACGGCCGCGCCGCCGGAAATTCCTACCGCGCTCATGGCACAGTTGGATGAAGGCGGCATTCTTGTTCTGCCCGTGGGCGATGAGCAGCAGTTTTTGAAACGCGTGCGTCGCCGGGGCGGCGAATTTATTATCGATACCGTGGAGGCCGTTCGCTTCGTCCCGTTAGTCAAGGGAGAGCTGGCCTAGTTTGCCCTGCAAACACCCACTCTTACGCCTGATGAAGCCGAAACGAATACCTGGAGTTTTCCTGGTTATTCCCGGTGGGTTAAGCGTATCGTGAACACATTTTCCCGTGTTCACTTAATGCGTTGCACGGTTCTTACGTCACTGGTTGTTAACCAAATTTTTTCCTGGGGGATAAATGAGCGCGGGAAGCCCAAAATTCACCGTTAGTCGCATTGCGGCACTATCACTGGTTTCACTATGGCTGGCAGGTTGTACCAGTTCGTCAAACCCTCCGGCGCCGGTCACGTCTGTGGACAGTGGTTCGTCATCAAATACCAATTCCGGGATGTTGATCACACCGCCGCCAAAAATGGGCGCGACGACGCAACAAACGCCGCAACAAGCGCCGCAAATTCAACCCGTTCAGCGTCCTGTAACGCAGCCCATGCAAACTCAACCGGTCACGGAACAACCCGTGCAGATGGAAAATGGGCGAATTGTATACAATCGCCAGTATGGGAATATTCCGAAAGGTAGCTATACGGGTGGCAGTACTTACACCGTGAAAAAGGGTGATACGCTTTTTTACATCGCCTGGATTACCGGGAACGATTTCCGTGATCTGGCCCAGAGAAACAGTATTTCTGCCCCGTATAGCCTGAATGTAGGGCAAACTTTGCAAGTTGGTAACGCATCCGGCACGCCAATTACTGGCGGAAATGCGATCACCCAGGCGGATGCAGCACAGCAAGGAGTTGTGACCAGGTCTGCACAAAATTCCACCGTTGCAGTTGCGTCTCAACCAACAATTACGTATTCTGAGGGCTCAGGTGAACAAAGTGCTAACAAAATGTTGCCAAACAACAAGCCTGCTGGGACGGTTGTCACAGCGCCTGTAACGGCACCAACGGTAAGCACGACCGAACCAAATGCAAGCAGTACGTCAACCAGCGCGCCGATTTCCGCATGGCGCTGGCCGACGGATGGCAAAGTGATCGAAAACTTTGGCGCTTCCGAAGGGGGCAATAAAGGGATCGACATTGCAGGCAGTAAGGGACAGGCTATCGTCGCAACCGCTGATGGGCGCGTCGTATATGCCGGTAACGCACTGCGTGGTTACGGTAATCTTATTATCATCAAACATAACGATGATTACCTGAGTGCCTACGCCCATAATGATACGATGCTGGTCCGGGAACAACAGGAAGTTAAGGCGGGGCAAAAAATCGCTACTATGGGTAGCACCGGCACCAGCTCTACACGCTTGCATTTTGAAATTCGTTACAAGGGGAAATCCGTAAACCCGCTGCGTTATTTACCGCAGCGATAAAGCGGCGGAACCAGGCTTTGACTTGCTAGTTCCGTCAAGGGATCACGGGTAGGAGCCACCTTATGAGTCAGAATACGCTGAAAGTTCATGATTTAAATGAAGACGCGGAATTTGATGAGAACGGAGTAGAGGCTTTTGACGAAAAAGCCTTGAGTGAAGAGGAACCCAGTGATAACGACCTGGCTGAAGAAGAGCTGTTATCGCAAGGGGCCACACAGCGTGTGTTGGACGCGACTCAGCTTTACCTTGGTGAGATTGGGTATTCACCACTGTTAACAGCCGAAGAAGAAGTCTATTTTGCGCGTCGCGCACTGCGTGGAGATGTCGCTTCTCGCCGTCGCATGATTGAGAGTAACCTGCGTCTGGTGGTAAAAATTGCCCGCCGTTATGGCAATCGTGGACTGGCGTTGCTGGACCTGATTGAAGAGGGCAACCTGGGGCTTATCCGTGCAGTCGAGAAGTTTGACCCGGAACGCGGGTTCCGCTTCTCAACATACGCAACCTGGTGGATTCGCCAGACAATCGAACGGGCGATTATGAACCAAACCCGTACGATTCGCTTGCCGATTCACATTGTTAAAGAGCTGAACGTATACCTGCGCACCGCACGTGAGTTGTCGCATAAACTGGACCACGAACCGAGTGCGGAAGAAATTGCAGAGCAACTGGATAAACCGGTTGATGACGTCAGCCGTATGCTTCGTCTCAACGAGCGCATTACCTCGGTAGACACCCCGCTGGGCGGTGATTCCGAAAAAGCGTTGCTGGACATCCTGGCCGATGAAAAAGAGAACGGTCCGGAAGACACCACGCAAGATGACGATATGAAACAGAGCATCGTCAAATGGTTGTTCGAACTGAACGCCAAACAGCGTGAAGTGCTGGCGCGCCGTTTCGGTCTGCTGGGATATGAAGCTGCGACACTGGAAGATGTAGGCCGTGAAATCGGTCTTACGCGTGAACGTGTTCGTCAGATTCAGGTTGAAGGCCTGCGCCGTCTGCGCGAAATTCTGCAGACGCAGGGGCTGAATATCGAAGCGCTGTTCCGCGAGTAAGTACCCTTGTCAAAAAAAGGCCAGTCTGTCGACTGGCTTTTTTTTTACCGTTTGTCTTCTGCCAGCAGCGGCGGGATACTCGGCACCATTGGCGCGTCATCAATATCTTTTTGCGTCATGCGAAACGCTTGTGGATAGTGTTCGCGGCTGGTACGGCGTAACGGTTCGGTATCGCGCCAGGTATACAGACAATGCTGACACTGATATACCGTCCAGACTCCTTTTACCGGCGAAGTCGCCATGAGTTCAATATGTGCATCGGCACAGCGTGGACAAATCATCGGTTACTCCTTATTTACGGTTGGCCAGCATGGCGGTCAGCTTTTCAGCCCAGGCTTTAGTTTCCGGTAAATCAACAACCGGCTGGCTATAGTGACCACGGTTATCTGGCGCAACCGGCGTGGTGGCGTCAATGATCAGCTTGTCGGTAATCCCCGCCGGGCTTGAGCCCGGATCCAGTTCCAGGACGGACATATTCGGTAGCTGTACCAGATCGCCTGCCGGATTCACTTTCGACGACAATGCCCACATCACCTGTGGCAGATTGAATGGATCGACATCTTCATCGACCATGATCACCATCTTCACATATCCCAGACCGTGCGGCGTCGTCATCGCTCGCAGGCCCACCGCGCGGGCAAAGCCGCCGTAGCGTTTTTTGGTCGAGATGATGGCCAGCAAGCCGTGGGTGTACATAGCGTTTACCGCCTGCACTTCCGGAAATTCGGCTTTCAGCTGTTGATACAGTGGCACACAGGTCGCCGGCCCCATCAGGTAGTCGATTTCCGTCCACGGCATCCCCAAATAGAGCGATTCAAAAATGGGTTTGCTGCGGTAAGAGACCTTATCGATACGCACCACGGTCATGTTGCGACCGCCGGAATAGTGGCCGGTAAATTCGCCGAACGGCCCTTCAATTTCACGTTTACGGCTTTCGATGACCCCTTCAAGAATGACTTCAGATCCCCACGGCACATCAAAACCGGTCAGCGGCGCGGTGGCGATAGGATAGGGGCTTTCACGCAGCGCGCCTGCCATTTCATACTCTGACTGATCGTATTTCAGCGGCGTTGCGCCCATCAGGGTAATGATCGGATCGTTACCCAGCGTGATCGCAATCGGCAGATCTTCCCCGCGCTCTTCAGCTTTGTGCAGGTGCAATGCGATATCATGCATCGGCACTGGTTGCAGACCCAGCTTACGCTTGCCTTTAACTTCCATGCGGTAGATGCCGACATTCTGCTTGCCGAAGTTATCGGGATCGAGCGGATCGCGTGATACCACACAGGCTTTATCCAGATAGAATCCGCCGTCGCCGTCGTTCAGACGAAACAGCGGCAGGATATCAAACAGGTTGATTGCGTCGCCGTCGACGGTATTTTCCGCCCAGCCCGGATTCGCCCGTCGTTCCGGCGCTACCGGAAAATTGTCCCAGCGGCGAATAAATTCATCGATCTGTTTTTTAACCGGCGTGTTAGGCGGCAAACCCAGTGAGATGGCATGGTTCTGCCAGGAACCGATGGTATTCATCGCCACGCGGGCGTCGGTAAAACCACGAATATTGTCAAACCACAGCGCGGGCGCGCCATCGCCGATGCGTCCCGTTGCGTTGGCAGCGGCGGCGAGATCCGGCTCCGCATTCACTTCCTCGCTGATTTTCAGCAGTTGTCCCTGCTGATCCAGCGCATGTAAAAAACTGCGCAAATCATCAAATGCCATTATCCATTCTCCTGTGAAAAATTTGCTGCCTGTCGCAGTCCTTGCCAGCGACGCGCGCGCGTATGCTCCAGACCAAACTGGTCGAGAACGCGCGCCACGATGTGCTGGATAATATCGTCAACGGTTTGCGGCAGGTTGTAGAACGCGGGCATGGGCGGCACTATCGCCACCCCCATACGAGAAAGCGCAAGCATGTTTTCCAGATGAATCGTGCTTAGCGGCATTTCCCGCGGCACAAGCACCAGCTTGCGACCCTCTTTCAACACGACATCGGCAGCGCGTCCTACCAGCCCCTCGGCATAGCCGGCGCGAACCCCCGCCAGTGTTTTCATACTGCAGGGGATAATAATCATGCCGTCGGTACGAAATGAGCCGGAGGAAATGGTCGCCGCCTGATCGGCCGGGCTATGACAATAATCTGCCAGGGCGGCTACCTCAGCGGGCGTGTAGGGCGTCTCCAGTTCAATAGTGGTTTTCGCCCACTTTGACATTACCAGATGCGTTTCAACATCAGGTATCGCCCGCAATGCCTGGAGTAGCTCGACGCCAAGCGGCGCGCCGGTCGCACCGGTCATCCCCACAATCAATCTCATTTCTTACCTCAAATATCGTTCGTATACGAACATTTTGATCAAAATACGCCCACACGGCCTTTGCGACAAGATCGCTCCCGACGCCTGCGCACGTTTAGCTAAAGCATTCGTCATTAAAAAACCGTGCATAAGTCGTTATGATAGAAAAAGTTAATTTATCCGGAGCGCTCATGGAGTTACGAAACACCGCGTTTCATCTGTTACGCCAACTTTTTCAGCAACATACCGCACGCTGGCAGCATGAACTACCGGAGCTCACCAAACCTCAATATGCGGTGATGCGCGTTATTGCTGAACATCCGGGTATTGAACAGGTCGATCTGACCGAAGCGGCGGTCAGCACTAAAGCGACGCTGGCGGAGATGTTAAGCCGGATGGAAAATCGTGGGCTGGTAAAGCGAGAAAACGATCCGCTGGATAAACGTCGGCGTTTTGTCTATCTCACCGTTCAGGGCCAAACGTTGCTCGCCGCCGCGATACCACTGGGGGATCGCGTTGACGATGAGTTTTTGGGGCGACTGAGCGCTGAAGAACGCGAACAGTTTACGCAACTGGTACGCAAGATGATGACGTAAGCGGCTTGCGCCGCTTTGCTATTTTTTGGCCATCAGCAGTGAGATATCCACTTTAGCCAGCGCCCGAATTGCGCTTTCCGGCAGGCCGTCATCGGTGACGATTTGGTTGAATTCCGCCAGCGGTAACGCCAGCCATGTAGCGACCTGGCCGTATTTGGTCGCGTCGCACACCAGAATTTTTTGGCGGCTGGCGCTGGCGACGGCCCGTTTCACCGTGACTTTATCTTCTGCCGGCGTTGAAATACCGCGCACGCTCCAGGAAGAGGCGGAAATAAAGGCCTGGTCAATCATCAACCCACGCAAAAGCGTCGCCGCGGCTTCACCGACGCACGACCGGTTTTCCCGGCATACCGCCCCGCCAGTGTGAATAATTGTGCAATCGCTATTGTCCATCAGGTAATCGGCGATAACGAAATCATTGGTCACCACCGTAAGTTTATTCATCGTAACCAGCTGCCTGGCGATCGCCAGCGTGGTAGTACCTGCATCAAGGTAGATACAGCTTTCTGGCTGTACCAGGCTGGCGGCCAGTTTGCCAATCGCCGCTTTCTGCGGCGTCGCCAGTTCGGTTTTGATCTGATGCGAGGGTTCGTGCGCCACGCGAGTCGATGATTGCACGCCGCCAGAGACCTGGATTACCGCGCCTTGCTGCTCCAGTTTTTGTAAATCACGGCGGATAGTCATGTGGGATACATGCATGCGCTCGGTCAGTTCAGCGATACTGACGATGCCTTTCTCCGCCACCATATCAAGAATGATTTGTCGACGCTCAGTAGGTATCAACGTCTGCTCCTTTCTTTAGTCCTGTCGCGATTTTACGCGATTTCTCGTCACAGCGTGTGAAGTTCTATGAGGATTGCCTTCACAAAAAATAACATATTTTGTTATTTTTTGTGAAATAACTCACCGCAATTGTTTACAAAAACGCCTATATTCACATAACAAAACATAATATCACGTAAATTAACATGGAGTGATAATGACAACAGGAACCGATTTTCATGTCGGCATTGTGGGGCTTGGCTCAATGGGAATGGGCGCTGCGCGTTCATGCCTGCGCGCCGGGCTTTCCACATGGGGGGCCGATCTTAACCCGCAAGCGTGCGCGAATCTGCTCGCTGAAGGGGCTTGTGGGGCTGCCGCCAGCGCCAGGGAGTTCGCCGGCGTCGTGGATGCGTTAGTCATTCTGGTCGTCAATGCCGCCCAGGTCAGACAGGTGTTATTCGGTGAGGATGGCGTCGCCCATCTGATGAAACCCGGAAGCGCGGTGATGGTTTCGTCTACGATCTCAAGCGCCGACGCGCAAGAGATCGCCGCGGCGTTGACGGCATTGAATCTTAACATGCTGGATGCGCCGGTTTCCGGCGGCGCGGTAAAAGCGGCGCAGGGCGAAATGACGGTGATGGCCTCCGGGCGCGAGGCGGCGTTTACCCGCCTGAAGCCTGTGCTGGACGCCGTTGCCAGCAACGTTTATCGCATCAGCGATACACCGGGCGCAGGCTCAACCGTCAAAATCATTCATCAACTGCTGGCTGGCGTGCATATTGCAGCGGCGGCCGAAGCGATGGCGCTGGCCGCGCGGGCCGGTATTCCTCTGGACGTGATGTATGACGTCGTGACCCATGCAGCCGGAAACTCCTGGATGTTCGAAAACCGTATGCAGCATGTCGTTGACGGCGACTATACCCCGCGTTCGGCCGTCGACATTTTTGTCAAAGATTTGGGGCTGGTTGCCGACACGGCGAAAGCGCTGCGCTTCCCCTTACCGCTGGCCTCTACGGCGTTAAATATGTTCACCAGCGCCAGTAACGCCGGTTATGGCAAAGAGGATGACAGCGCTGTGATCAAAATTTTCTCAGGGATTACTCTGCCTGGCGTTACGCCTGAGGAGTCGTCATGTTAAAAATTGGCGTCATTGCCGACGATTTTACCGGCGCGACTGACATCGCCAGTTTTCTGGTCGAAAACGGGATGCCGACAGTGCAGATCAATGATGTCCCAACCGGGACGCAACCGGAAGGATGCGACGCGGTAGTTATCAGCCTGAAAACCCGCTCATGCCCGGCGCAAGAGGCGATAAAACAATCGCTGGCGGCGCTGGTATGGCTGAAAAAACAGGGCTGCCAGCAAGTCTATTTCAAATATTGCTCGACTTTCGATAGTACCGCCGAAGGCAATATCGGCCCGGTCACCGATGCGCTGATGGTGGCGCTGGATACCTCATTTACCGTGATTTCTCCCGCGCTGCCGATTAACGGACGCACGGTTTATCAGGGCTATCTGTTTGTCATGAACCACTTGCTGGCGGAGTCCGGTATGCGCCACCACCCTATCAATCCGATGACCGACAGCTACCTGCCGCGTCTGATGGAAGCGCAGGCGCAAGGGCGCTGCGGCGTTATTCCGGCTCAGACGCTTGATGAAGGCGTTGCCGCGACCCGTGCGGCGCTGTCGCGTTTACAGCAGGAAGGATATCGCTACGCGGTACTTGACGCGCTCAATGAGCGGCACCTGGAAATCCAGGGCGAGGTTTTGCGTGATGCCCCGCTGGTGACCGGCGGTTCCGGGCTGGCAATGGGGCTGGCGCGTCAGTGGGCGAAGCACGGCGTTTCTCAGGCCCGTTCCGCAGGCTATCCGCTGAGCGGTCGCGCGGTGGTGCTTTCCGGTTCCTGTTCGCAAATGACGAATCAGCAGGTGGCTTTCTATCGACAACATGCTCCCACACGCGACGTTGACGTGGCGCGCTGCCTGTCATCCGAGGCGCGCGAGGCCTACGCCGAAGCGCTGGCGCAGTGGGTGTTCAGTCAGGACAGCGAACTGGCGCCAATGATTAGCGCCACCGCCTCCACGCAGGCGCTGGCTGCCATCCAGCAGCAATATGGCGCTACCGAAGCCAGCTATGCGGTAGAGGCGCTCTTTTCCCTGCTGGCCGCTCGCTTAGCGGAAGGCGGTATCACCCGGTTTATCGTGGCGGGCGGCGAAACCTCGGGCGTGGTGACGCAAAGCCTCGGTATTACCGGTTTTCACATCGGACCGTGCATTTCACCCGGCGTGCCGTGGGTCAACGCGCTCCATGCGCCAGTCTCGCTGGCGCTAAAGTCAGGTAATTTTGGCGATGAATCCTTTTTCATCCGCGCTCAAAGGGAGTTTCAGGTATGACGATACTGGCAAAAGAAGAGCACGCTTTGCGAGAAGAGATGGTCAGGATAGCCGCCTCGTTTTTCCAGCGCGGCTATGCCACCGGCTCGGCAGGCAACCTCTCGCTGTTACTGCCGGACGGCAATATTCTGGCGACGCCCACCGGTTCGTGTCTGGGTAATCTCGACCCGCAGCGGCTATCCAAAGTGGACCCGCAAGGCGAATGGCTCAGCGGCGATAAACCGTCTAAAGAGGTGCGTTTTCATCTGGCGTTGTATCGCAATAACCCTTGCTGCAAGGCCGTGGTACATCTGCACAGCACCTGGTCAACGGCGCTTTCCTGTCTCGAAGGGCTGGACCCGCAAAATGTGATTCGCCCGTTTACCCCCTATGTGGTGATGCGGATGGGAGACATTCCGCTGGTTCCCTACTATCGCCCGGGGGATGACCGAATTGCTCGCGATTTGGCTGCGCTGGCGGCCCGGCATCAGGCCTTTTTACTGGCTAATCATGGGCCGGTCGTGTGCGGGGAGAATTTGCAGGAAGCCGCTAATAATACCGAGGAGCTGGAAGAGACGGCAAAGCTGATTTTTATCCTTGGCGAACGCCCGATTCGTTATTTAACCACCGAAGAAATTGCGCAGTTAAGGAGATAACCCGATGCCGCGTTTTGCCGCCAATTTGTCGATGATGTTTACCGAAGTGCCGTTTATCGAGCGTTTTGCCGCTGCTGCCGAAGCCGGTTTTCAGGCCGTTGAGTTTCTGTTCCCCTATGACTTTGCCGCCAGCGAGATTAAAGCCCAGCTATCGCGTCATAATCTGACGCTGGCGCTGTTTAATACTTCGGCGGGCGATACCGCGGCGGGCGAATGGGGACGTGCCGCGCTACCGGGGCGCGAACACGACGCGCGCGCCGATATCGATCTGGCTCTGGAATACGCTCTGGCGCTGGAATGCGAGCAGGTTCACATCATGGCGGGCGTAGTGCCGGATGGCGCTGATGGCGCACGTTATCGCGCCACGTTTATCGATAATTTGCGTTATGCCGCCGACCGGTTTGCCGCCCACGATAAACGTATTTTGATCGAAGCGCTGAGTCCCGGCGTTAAACCCGGCTACCTCTTTTCCAGCCAATATCAGGCGCTGGGCATCGCAGAAGAGGTTGACCGCCCGAATGTGTTCATCCAGCTCGACACTTTCCACGCGCAAAAAGTGGATGGCAATTTGAGTCACCTGATTCGCGAGTATGCGGGCCGCTATGCCCATGTACAAATCGCCTCGCTACCGGACAGACATGAACCGGATGATGGCGAGATCAACTACCCGTGGCTGTTCCGGCTGTTCGATGACGTAGGTTATCGCGGCTGGATAGGCTGCGAATACCAACCACGGAATACCACTCAGGACGGGCTTGGCTGGTTTAACGCCTGGCGCTAACCCTGAACTACCCTACACAACAATAAAGAGGACATCCGGATGCAGATTATCATTACCGGCGGGGGCGGCTTTTTAGGCCAGAAACTCGCAAGCGCCTTATTAAACTCATCGCTGGCGTTTAACGAACTGCTTCTTGTTGATTTAAAAATGCCTGCACGGTTATCAGATTCCCCTCGTTTACGCTGCCTGGAGGCTGACTTAACCCAGCCGGGCGTGCTGGAGAATGTGATTACCGCTAATACCTCTGTTGTTTATCATCTCGCTGCGATTGTCAGCAGTCATGCGGAAGACGATTTCGATCTGGGATGGAAAGTTAACCTGGATCTTACCCGCCAGTTACTTGAGGCGTGTCGTCGACAATCGCAGAAAATTCGTTTTGTCTTCTCCAGCTCGCTTGCCGTTTATGGCGGTACGCTGCCGGAATGCGTCACCGATACCACCGCGCTCACGCCGCGCTCGTCTTATGGCGCGCAGAAGGCCGCCTGTGAACTGTTGGTCAACGACTATACCCGCAAAGGCTATGTGGATGGGCTGGCGCTGCGTTTGCCGACGATCTGTGTTCGCCCGGGTAAACCAAACCGCGCCGCCTCTTCTTTTGTCAGCGCGATTATTCGTGAACCGTTGCAGGGCGAGACGACCGTCTGCCCGGTGTCGGAAAGTTTGCGGCTGTGGATTTCCAGCCCGGCGACGGTGATCCATAACCTGTCGCTGGCCGCAACGTTACCCGCGCCTGGCGAGGCGAGCAGCATCAACTTACCCGGGATCAGCGTAACCGTGGGCGAGATGCTGGAAACGTTGCGTCAGGCGGGCGGTCAGGCGGCGCGCGATCGGGTTACGCATCAGCGCGACGAAGGCGTCGAGAAAATTGTCGCCTCCTGGCCGGGACGTATCGATAACCAGCGTGCGCTGGCGTTAGGTTTTGTCGCCGATAAACGCTTCGATGACATTATTGAACGCTTTCGACAAGATGATATGGAGGGGAGGTCATGACAAGTTTACCGACCCCAATTATCGGCCTGATCGTTGCCGTTTTCGTGCTGGTATGGCTGGTGTTACGCACCCGTGTTCATGCGCTGATCGCGATGCTGGCGGCGGCCTGCATCGCCGGTCTGTTGGGGGGAATGGGCATTGATAAAACGCTCTCTGTCATCACCAGCGGATTCGGTACGACGCTGGGCAGCATTGGCCTGGTGATTGGTCTCGGCGTAATGATGGGGCGCTTGCTGGAGGTTTCCGGCGCGGCGGAGCGTATCGCCTGGAGCTTTATCAAATGGCTGGGGAAACGCCGTGAAGAGTGGGCGCTGGCAATCACGGGTTATATTGTCAGCATCCCCATTTTCGTCGATTCCGCTTTTGTCATTCTTTATCCTGTGGCGAAAGCGCTGGCGAAAAGCGGTAAGCGTTCGCTACTGACGCTGGGCGTCGCGCTGGCGGGCGGGCTGGTGGTCACTCACCATACGGTACCTCCCACGCCCGGTCCGCTGGGGGTAGCCGGAATTTTTAACGTCGACATCGGCGCAATGTTATTGACCGGGATGGCGCTGGCGGTGCCCTGTGTGATCGGCATTGTGTTCTATGCGCAGTGGCTGGATAAACGCTACCCTGATTTCGTGCCGCGCACGCTGAACGCCGATGAAGTCAATGCCGCGCTGGAGCAGTACAATAAAGAGAAAGAGCAAAAGGATCTGCCGAGCCTGACGCTCTCTCTGCTGCCTATTGTGGTGCCGATCGTGCTGATCTTCCTGAAGGCTATCTGTTCCACCCTCGCCACTGTAGAAGGATGGTCCGGCCTGGCGACGCATCCGGTGGTACAGGCAATCAACTTTGTGGGAAGTCCGGTGATCGCGTTGGCCATCAGCGTTCTGCTGGCGGTGTATACGCTGGTGCCGCGCATGGATAAACATACCACTGCAGAGCGTCTGGAAGAGGGCTTGCAAAGCGCCGGGATTATCTTACTGGTCACGGGCGCTGGCGGCGCGTTGGGCGCGATCCTGCGCGACAGCGGCGCGGGGCAACAGCTGGCGGAGCAGGTTGCCAACCTGCCGATCTCGCCGATCCTGATCCCGTTTATCGTGGCGACGCTGGTACGCCTGATTCAGGGATCGGGGACGGTGGCGATGATCACTGCCGCCTCGATTTCCGCGCCGATCCTGGCGCAGATCCCCGGCATCAATATGTTGCTTGCCGCTCAGGCCGCAACGATGGGGTCGCTGTTCTTCGGCTACTTCAACGACAGCCTGTTCTGGGTGGTTAACCGCATGATGGGCGTCTCTGATGTCAAACAGCAGATGGTGGTTTGGTCTGTACCGACGACCATTGCCTGGGCGATTGGCGGCACCGGCGTGGCGCTGATTAACCTGCTGTTCGGTTCCGGCGGCAGTTGGCTCGATCCGTTACTGCCGATTGTCGTTCTGGCGGCAATTATGCTGTGGGTGCGTTGGCAGGCGCAGGGGATCAAAGACAAGCTGGTAGTTAAGGATTAAGACGGTATTATCCGTCCGGGAGCGCAATGCTCCCGGGCTGGCTACAATGATGGGGCGTGCTCCCCGCAATCCCATTGCGAACGTAAAAAATCAATAAATGCGCGTACTTTTGTCGTTACATGGCGGGCGTCCGGGTAAACGGCATAAATGCCCTGACGGGGAAAATGATAGTTGGGTAACACGTGAATTAACGTTCCATCCTCCAGTGCGGTGTTGACTAACCATTGCGGCAGTAATGCGACGCCGCTTCCCGCGAGAGCGAAGGCCATCAGCGAGCGCGCGCTGTCGACAGAAATTTTGCCGGCTTTGCTTATCTCCAGGCGTGAGTGTTGGCCATGATTATTCGTTACTGACCACCGTAGCGGCGTAGGTAATCGCTCATGAATAATCCATTCCGCCTGAGCCAACGACTCCAGCGACGACAGGGGGTTGCGGGCGAGCCACTGCGGCGCGGCGACCGGCAGAATGGTAAAGCGGGATATCAGCGCGGCGCGATAGCGGGAGTCGGCCAGCGAGCCAAGCCGAATCGCCACATCAAAGCGCTCGGCAATTAAATCGGCATGATGTGATGAGGACATATGCCGAATACGGAGATCGGGATGGCGCTGACTAAACTGCGCCAGTAACGGAATGATCACCTGTTCGCCAAACTCGGGCGTAGTGGTAATACGTAACTCGCCGCCCAGCCCACTATGGCTGGCACGCACTTCATCCTGCAAATTTTTCGCTGCGTTGAGTAAATTCACGCCTTTTTGGTAAAAGAGGACGCCGGCGTCTGTGAGCGTCAATCGTCGGGTGGAACGTAGCAGTAACGTTACGCCAAGCTCTTTTTCAAGCTGCCGAATATTAAAACTCACTACCGCTTTTGTTTGGCCCGATGCGGCGGCGGCGGCCGTGAAGCTGCCGCTATCTACCACGGCGATAAACAGCGACATACGCTGCAAATTGAGCATGGCGAGCTCCTTTACTGTCAAAATTATTTTGACAGTATATCGTTGAAGCGCGGACTTATCTGGCTTTCTCCGGACGGCTACATTAGCGCCTCTGACGGAGGATGCATAATGACGTATCGCAGTAAAGTGGCAGTGGTTTACCTGCTCGGCTTCTTTCTTGATCTGATTAATCTGTTTATTGCCAGCGTGGCTTTTCCTGCGATGTCCGTGGATCTGCATACGTCCATATCGGCGCTGGCATGGGTGAGTAACGGTTATATCGCAGGATTAACGCTGATCGTTCCGTTTAGCGCGTTTCTTTCGCGTTATCTCGGCGCACGACGGCTGATCATATTTTCGCTCATTCTGTTTAGCGTTGCCGCCGCTGCCGCAGGTTTTGCCGATTCATTACACAGCCTTGTTTTCTGGCGTATTGTGCAGGGGGCGGGCGGTGGCTTATTGATCCCGGTTGGTCAGGCGTTAACCTGGCAACAGTTTAAACCGCATGAACGCGCTGGCGTGTCATCGGTTGTCATGATGGTGGCGCTACTGGCGCCGGCATGTTCGCCTGCGATTGGCGGGCTGCTGGTGGAAACGTGCGGCTGGCGCTGGATATTCTTTGCCACGCTGCCGGTGGCCGTTCTCACCTTATTGCTCGCTTATCGTTGGCTGAATGTCGCGTCGACGACAATGGCGTCAGCAAGATTGCTCCATCTGCCGTTGTTGACGGACAGGCTGCTGCGTTTTGCCATGATCGTCTATCTGTGTGTGCCGGGTATGTTCATTGGTATCAGCGTGGTCGGGATGTTCTATCTACAGAACGTCGCGCAGCTATCGCCTGCGGCGGCGGGGTCGCTGATGCTCCCCTGGTCGATCGCTTCATTTGTCGCCATTATGCTTACCGGACGTTACTTCAATCGGCTTGGGCCGCGTCCGCTGATTATCGTCGGCTGTCTACTTCAGGCCGCAGGGATACTGCTTTTAACTAACGTTACGCCTGCGACATCGCACCGTGTACTGATGATGATATTCGCCTTAATGGGCGCTGGCGGCAGTTTGTGCAGCAGTACCGCGCAGAGTGGCGCTTTCCTGACTATTGCTCGCTGGGACATGCCTGAGGCCAGCGCGCTATGGAATCTTAATCGTCAGCTCAGCTTTTTCCTTGGCGCGACGCTGTTGACGCTGCTGTTAAACGCGCTCCAGCGCGTTATGTCGCTTGAGGTTGCTTATCGCTGGACCTTTATTGCCGCCGCCGGTATCACCCTGCTGCCCCTTATTTACGCTGTCTGTCTGAACAATAGACAGGCGCTTCTGTGCCTGAAAAAGGAAAGACCATGAATCCATATAAAGATGAAATTATTCACGCCCATGCGGCGATTGAGAGCTGGCTTAGTAAGGGGATGGGTAGCATGGATGCGTTGATAGCGCGTTTCGCTGCTGATTTTACGATGATAACGCCAGGAGGTATTTGTCTGGATTATCCGGCGCTCGGCGCTTTTTTCCAGGCGCAGCGCGGGTGTTGCCCGGGGCTGGTTATCGTGGTTGAGCACATTGACCTTGTGGCGGAGTGGCCGGAAGGTGCCGCGCTGCGTTATCGTGAGCGCCAGCAACTGCCGGGCCAGGCTGAGACGGTACGCTGGTCGACGGTCATTTTAAAAAGGGAAAGAGGACGGATAGTCTGGCGTCATTTACATGAAACGACAGCCACAGCCTGAAAAGCCTGTGCCGGCGCGTGGGCCCGATAACGCGGCGCTATCGGGCCCGACACGTTTACACCAGACTTTTCAGCCGATAGATCCACTCCAGCGCCTGGCGTGGCGTCAGGGAGTCCGGATCGAGATTCTCCAGCGCTTCAACGGCGGGCGATGTCTCCTCCGGGGCGGCAAGCAACGACATTTGCGTGCCGTCCACCTGCGTTGCCGCCGCATTGGGCGAGATGCTTTCCAGCTCGCGGAGTTTTTGGCGCGCGCGTTTGATGACTTCTTTAGGGACGCCCGCAAGCGCCGCGACCGCCAGGCCATAGCTCTTACTTGCCGCGCCGTCCTGCACGCTGTGCATAAACGCGATAGTATCGCCGTGTTCCAGCGCATCCAGGTGGACGTTCGCCACGCCTTCCATTTTCTCCGGTAATTGGGTCAGCTCGAAGTAGTGGGTAGCGAACAGCGTTAACGCTTTAATCTTATTCGCGAGATTCTCCGCGCAGGCCCAGGCCAACGACAGCCCGTCATACGTGGAGGTACCGCGCCCGATTTCATCCATCAATACCAGACTGTTTTCCGTGGCATTATGCAGAATGTTCGCGGTTTCGGTCATCTCCACCATAAAGGTCGAACGCCCGGAAGCCAGGTCGTCCGCTGCGCCGACGCGGGTAAAAATACGGTCGATGGGGCCGATTTCCACGTTTTGCGCCGGAACGTAACTGCCGATATAGGCCAGCAGGGCGATCAATGCCGTTTGCCGCATATAGGTACTTTTACCGCCCATATTGGGGCCGGTAATGATCAACATCCGGCGCTGCGGCGACAGATTGAGCGGGTTAGCGATAAACGGCTCATTCAGTACCTGTTCAACCACCGGGTGGCGACCTTCGATAATACGGATACCGGGTTTATCGGTAAATGTCGGGCAGGTGTAATTCAGCGTCCAGGCGCGTTCGGCCAGGTTAACCAGCACATCCAGCTCCGCCAGCGCGTTGGCGCTCTGCTGTAAATCGGCCAGATGCGGCAACAGCAGATCAAACAATTCGTCATATAGCTGTTTTTCCAGCGCCAGTGCTTTGCCTTTCGAGGTCAGAACTTTATCTTCGTACTCTTTAAGCTCAGGAATAATGTAGCGTTCGGCATTTTTCAGCGTCTGGCGACGCACGTAATTGATGGGCGCCAGATGGCTTTGACCACGGCTAATCTGAATGTAATAACCATGTACCGCGTTATAGCCGACTTTCAGCGTATCCAGCCCGGTACGCTCGCGCTCGCGAATTTCCAGACGATCGAGATAATCGGTGGCGCCGTCCGCCAGCGCGCGCCATTCGTCCAGCTCTTCATGGTAGCCGGGCGCAATAACGCCGCCGTCGCGGACCAGTACCGGCGGCGCGTCAATAATGGCGCGTTCCAGGAGGTCGCGCAGCTCGGCGAAATCGCCCATTTTTTTACGCAACGCCTGTACCGGCGCGCTGTCAACGGTTTCAAGCTGAGCGTGCAATTCCGGCAACTGCTGGAAGGCGTGACGCATTCGGGCGAGATCGCGCGGACGCGCGGTGCGCAGCGCCAGACGCGCAAGGATACGCTCCAAATCGCCGACCTGACGCAGCACCGGTTGCAGTTCGCTGACGGTGTCCTGCAAGGCGCCGATGGTCTGCTGGCGTTCACGCAATATGTCGGTATTTCGTACCGGCATATGCAGCCAGCGTTTAAGCATTCGGCTACCCATTGGCGTCACGGTACAGTCAAGCACCGCGGCGAGGGTATTTTCGACACCACCGGCCAGGTTTTGGGTAATTTCCAGATTGCGGCGGGTCGCGGCATCCATAATGATGCTGTCCTGCTGGCGTTCCATCGTAATGGAACGAATATGCGGCAGGGAGGTGCGCTGGGTATCTTTTGCGTACTGTAACAGGCAGCCTGCCGCACATAATCCACGCGAGGCATTTTCGACGCCGAAACCGACCAGATCCCGCGTACCGAATTGCAGATTTAACTGCTGGCGGGCGGTATCAATCTCAAACTCCCACAACGGGCGACGGCGCAGACCCCGGCGTCCCTCTATTAACGCCATTTCAGCAAAATCTTCGGCATACAACAGTTCGGCGGGATTGGTGCGCTGCAGCTCTGCGGCCATCGTTTCACGGTCGGCGGGTTCGCTCAGACGAAAGCGCCCGGAGCTGATATCCAGCGTGGCGTAACCGTAGCCTTTACCATCCTGCCAGATAGCCGCCAGCAGGTTATCCTGACGCTCCTGTAACAGGGCTTCATCGCTGATGGTGCCAGGCGTAACGATACGCACGACCTTACGTTCAACGGGACCTTTGCTGGTGGCCGGATCGCCAATCTGTTCGCAAATAGCGACGGATTCGCCCTGATTGACCAGTTTCGCGAGGTAGTTTTCTACGGCGTGGTGCGGGATACCCGCCATAGGGATAGGTTCGCCAGCCGATGCGCCGCGTTTGGTCAGCGAAATATCGAGCAACTGCGACGCACGCTTTGCGTCGTCATAAAACAGCTCGTAAAAGTCTCCCATACGATAAAAGAGCAGGATCTCCGGATGCTGGGCTTTCAGCTTGAGATACTGCTGCATCATCGGGGTGTGGTTGGAGAAGTCCTTATCAAATGACTCATTCATATTGATTTTACTCGTTTTTTTATTCTTTCAAGTGCTCATGTGGCCCCAGGTAAAACCCTTATAAACTCACATAAACCCATAAATTTGTAGCTCACCTGTAGCCTAAAATGTGACAGGTTACATTCTCATCATTCCTGGACTACAACAGGGGTGATACTTTGAAAACAACTCTCAGCCAGCCTTTCATTATCAACAAGTTAAGTATCAATGTTAAGTCTGCACTCAGTCGCTCTGGAAAAATCGTTTTCGAAGCTAACCCAGCTCAAAAACTCTACATTGTTTTCGATGACCACAGACAAGCTCCTGCTGGTTTCGGGGTAAAAGCCAGTTTGACGAAAAAAACCTACGTAATCCAGCGAAGAGTAGCCTCGTCAGATCGTAATGTCAGTGAGGGTAGGAAGCCAAGTTCTGTCTTGAAAGTAAAAGTTGGAAATGTGTTCGATTTTCCAAATATTGACGAAACAAGGCAAGCTGCCAGGCAATTAGTTCAGACCATGCTCGCAACAAAGAGAAATCCCAACAAAATTAAGAGGGAAACGGATGCTTCCGAACTCAAAATGAGACTGTAATTAAAATTGTGTAATTGCCTGATTTTGATATGTTCGATTCAACATTAAAAGCTGGTTGCTTTATGGACGAAAAACAGTTGCAGGCTCTGGCTAATGCACTGGCCAAAATCTCAAAATATCTGAAGATCTCAGCCCGTTCGATCGTCTGCTGAAGAAAAACCAGACCCGCATTTCCGGCATAGATAACCAACATGCTATCAAAAGCGTACGGTGTTTCCGACGGACGAGTCAGTGAAAAAGGTCGTGTGACTGACAATTCAGGCCGACATCCGAAAATGGACAATGTCGCTAAGGGACTGGCTCATAACAACGAGTCGCTTTATTATCACGCTCGGGTTCGGTAGCCGCCTGGACGTTCACTTCCGAGAAAGGCATTTACACCGAATGGTGTATAGGCTCGTGGTTGGTCTTCGGTGAGAGTCAGGATGTCTCTCATTAATCTCCGGGAGCGTACAATAGTTGCTCCGGTAGCCTGAAGGATGAAGTGTATATAACCTAAAACATAACGGATATAGCTTCCTTACTCAACCTGACGTAATACGCCGACAGTAAAATCAGGGATACCATACCATCATGGAAAGTCGTCAATATACCCGGCATCTTTCGCTTTCGGAGCTGAAATGGTTTGCTATCGGGATCGGTTTTTTTATTCTCAGCATAGCAACAGCCACCGTGAATTATCGGCTTTCCGGTATATCGCTACTGGTGGGCCTGTTGTTTATCATCTGGAAATTCAGCGTCACAGTTCTGTTTCTGTTTACGCCACGCAGGATGACGTTAACCGAAACCGCGTTGCAGGCCGGGCATCGTGTTATCCATTACGATGCGCTTGAATCAATGCGTCTGCTCCACCAATCCGACAAACTCATCTTGCGCCACAGTGGCGGCAAGAAGTACGTCATCTACCTTGATTTCTGGAACGATGGCAACGGAATTTACGACCGACTGGCTGCTGAACTTGTCCGGCGACATGGTTCTGCGCTGGGGGCGCGCCTCGCCGCCGATGGACGTCTTAAATTCGGCAAAGTGACCGCGCTGGCGGATCGGCTTGAACACAAAAACCGGGCGGTGCCGTATGCGCAGATCGCCAGTATTCGCACCCAGCGCGAGGAGGGGGCTGGCAGTTCAATGAGCTATCTGATGATTAGCACCGCTACGGGCCGGATCTGCAAAATCGACCGCTCCACTATCGTCAATGAGCCGCTGCTGCTCAACTTTCTTTCCCAGCGTTTACCCGCCTGACGACATTTTTATACAAGGATGAATCAATGGAACTGTACGTATCAAAAACCAGCCAGCAAAACATGCCTGTGGAGTTCAATATCTATTATTCCAGATCTAAAACGTTGGTTGGTATTGTGTTCTGGATTTGTATGATGGGAGTTTTTATTGCGCTGGCGGTGAGTATGGCCACCGATCCCGAGGAGTCCAAAACTGGCGGTGCCGTCTTTATGGGACTTATTTGTTGCGGCAGTCTGTTATTTATTGTGCGCCTGGCTCGCTCATTTTTAAGCGCGGCAAAGCCGGCAGTCACCATCAGTCGTGAAGGTATTCGCTTCTGTAATGGCAAATTCGCGGCCTGGACAAATATCGCCGAAAACACCTGGCATTCACAGAGCATTAACTTCATCCCGGCCGCCGCCGGTATTAAGATTGTGTTGCATGAAGGCAAGCCGATCCATTTCGCCACCACGGTTATTGCGCTTTCTTCCGATAGGTATCTTGAGATGTGCGATCTTTACTCGTCTCAGGCGATCGGGTAACTACCTGCGTCTGATTACGGCTTCGTTTTTTTGGCCTGCGATCTTAATGCTGAAATGGGCGGAAAAACGCGAAATTTAGACGCTATTACGAATGGGCAATGGTACTTATTGAAGGCTATATCATTGCCCATAATGCAGGGAGGGCTAATATTCTATGATAGAATTCTATGTTTGAATATATATCCTCAGAATACAAAATAAAGTAACGCTATCGTTGCGTATATTATATAATTCTATTTCCAGATTACTTTATTTTAAAAAAAGACAGATTGCCTGAACAGAAAGAACCGGTGTCAATGTAGATTTGATTGGCGAATGTTGTTGTGTAGTCAACAATCATATGGCCGAAGATAAAAGTATCCGCACCGCGTATTGGATGGATATTCCCCTGTAACGAACCAAGCAGACGATCGCGTGACCATAGAACGCTATCAATATCAACTTGCTTCCCATAATCGTAGCTGTCATCTGGATAATCGGCATGGGCAATCACGTACTTCTTTGAGGACGTTTCAACTTCTATGATGTGAGGACGCTGCTTAAAAGTTAGTAATAGCTCAGTGGCTTCTTGCCTGTCTTTTTCGGTGACCGAGTCGTACCAGTAACCACCGTTTACATACCAGAAATTGCCATCCTGTGTTTCAAAAGCGTCAAGCGCCATAGCTTCATGATTACCCACTACAGAAATAAACCATGGGGTATTTAACAGTCTCAGTGTTTCAAGGTTTTCTTTTCCTCGATCAATGTTATCTCCAGTGGAGATCAAGAGATCGGTATCAGGAGAGAAATTTAATTGAGCCAGTCTGGTTAACAATAAGGAGTAACATCCATGAATATCACCAACGACCCAAATGTGGCGATAGAGATCGCTGTTGATGTCAGCATAACGAATTAATTCCATGATGTTCCTATAGCACAATTTTGGAGGCTGGTATTATAACAAAGAAGTAGGGTGATATTAATTTTTATTCTTTAAAATACACAGTTATTAAAATAACCTACAAGCTAGAAATCAACAGATAATATATATTTTATGAATCGGTTAATTAAAGTAGACGATGTGCTTGAAAGATGCACGATTTCTCGCGCAACACTTTCCTGATTAATTGCAAAGGCATACTTTCCCGCTCAGCGGAAGCTTTATCCCGAAGGGGCTTTGTTGAATAAAGAGATTGGCGGATCTAATCGTTACTGTCGTTTCAGCATCGGGTTCCGATGGCAAAGCAAAAGTTTAAAATCAACATCGGAGCGGCAGCAATGAGGTCTGGAAAAGAAAGTGGGCTATCACCGTCGTTCAGTAGTGGAAACAGCGATGTTCCGTATTAAAACCTTGCTGGGCGGTCATCTGAGCCTGCGGAACTATGACGCGCAGGTGGTTGAAGTGATGGCGATGGCCAAAGCGCTGAACAGGATGACGTTGTTGGCAATGCCGACCAGCGTCAGGCTCGTATAACGAGTGCTCCGGTGGGAGTCCTGTATCCTTATCGTTGGCCGATTCTGAATTATTCAACAAAGCCTCATGTTGTCATAACCTACCAGATGCAGATAAAGCAGCATAAAGCGTTTTAAACGACAGCAACAAGGAAAGGGGTTGATCGTTTAATGGTACTGCGCCAAATCCTTTGTACCAGTCGCAGGCCTGTTTATTTTTGGCATCAATAAGTAGGGCTACGCCACCGACCTGCAAAGCCGCCTGTATGCAACGCTTTCCGGCAGATAACAAAAGTTGTGCTCCCAGCCCTTGCCCCTGCATAGATTTGTCTACGGCTAAACGACCCAGACGAAACACTGGCACATCGTATCTCCCTAATCCTTTGCTGATTGCGCCGGGAACCTGTGCATATATCAGTGATGCAGGACTGACTGAGTAAAAGCCGTGGATACGTGTAACATCCGAATTATCAAGCGCAACATAGGTTTTCGTTGTCCCTTTCTCATGATTTTGTCGTGCATGGCGTTGCAGGAATTGGTTCAGATCGGCATCCCCACAATCAAAATTCATTCGATTGTGGGTTTTCCCTATCGCGGCCTCATGCCAGTCTGTAAACATCATTTCTTCATGTCCGGCAGGGCGAAAGCAGCAGCAAGAAGCTTTTCATTCGGCGCTGGCGGGTTATCTAAAATTTCCATGATCATTTGAGTATCACGCTCCGTCAGATATACCCGTTCGGCGGCATCAACAATCTTCTGTGCGACAGGTAGTACGTTACTGACCACAAAATCCGTCAGGTTGGTTTGCTGGATTGCCGCAGCGCGGACTATCAACTTTTTGGCATCCGTCGATACACGCAACGACAGCCTTTCGTTAGATTCTATAGCTATCTGAGGCATGGTTTTCATCCTCCTGTTTATGAACAATATGTACAATTATAATACATATATGTACGCTTTCAAGGCGTACATGTGAGGCTGATATAGTCCAGACATGGCAAGAAGGTCGTTCACTGTCTTTAAACAGGGGATTAACTTCGGTTTATCGCGATTGCATTACTTTAATCTCACTGATTACGTATCATCAGGGAGTTTGCTAAATATATTCATGATTCTCTTTTTTGCCGTAACTGGTTGATTAATCCTACCCGCGTAGTATGGACACAACCCTAAGCGGCGGACATCTCCTGCTCACGTTCAGAAGAAGAGAGCTGAGTTTGCTGTTTGCTTCGCCAGCTGTAGAGCTGTGATTTATACAGGTTAAGCTCGCTGGTGGCAGCGGCCACCCCAATGCGTTCCGCCAGTTTCAGGGCTTTCAGGCGTGTGCTGCTTGCGTGGCTTATTGGTGGTTGATGCTGGTTTTGTCATGTGAGTCACCTCTTGCTTGAGCGTTTACTCACTTAGTTGCGTGTCCACTATTGCTGAGTAAGATCAGAAGGTTAAAAATCAACAAAGGCTCAACGGCGTGCATTAGGCCCTGGTGATGAAGGTGGCATATGGGAGGATGTATATCCTACACTTTCATCCGGATGATGTAACAAAAATACAGGTATCGGTAATGAAACAATCATCACCGTTTAATAGAGGCCCATATATTGAGGTTCCATAATGGAAGAAGTTAACTCTGAATTCACAATCGTTGTTGAGTCTGATCTGGATGAATATGAGTTAATTGATTTTTTATCCCAAGGGATTCCAGACATAATAAAAGTGAACTTATTATATTTAAGATACGAAAATACAATGATTACAATAGAAAGAAATTATGACTGTAATCCTAAGTTGATAAATGAGAATGATGGTTGGCTGTATTATAAATATGAATTAACGGTATTCTCCATGGAGAATACCTCGTATGAATATCAGTATGAATTAGCGAATAAAATTATGAATGCTCTACGTGAGGCGGGATATCTGGCAGAATCAATTTGGTAATATACCGGTACCTATGTAACAGCATCGTCGCCACCATACATGCAGGCTAAAAAAGAGTGAATAGTCAAGCACTTCAGAAATATCTACTCGCGATATACCACCAGAACCAAATGGTCAATTTAAAACGGATGGCGTCAGAGTTACTGGTGGTCGAAAGGTAGATACAACACATTATTTTAATTTGAAAAGTATATGAAATTTACTACTTTTAATTTTAATCGATTAACAAAATTCATAGTAATTAGCTCCTGATTAATTCGACATATTTTTCATTAATCATAAAGCCATTTCCCAGCTTTCGCTGATTCAGAAAACATTCTGATTGTTAAAGGCTTACGAGTTCGTTCTACATCTTCCCGTTTTAATTTAAACCATCGTGTAAGCAGTGGAGTATTCTCCCAAGGGAAATAACACGACCATTTAACTTGTGATAAATCTACATTAAATTTTTTTTCAAATTTATCCAAAGCTTCATGCAGGTCATCGCCTGGAGCTTCAAATAAATCAGAATCAAGTTCTAATGGGATTTCTTTCCAATTGCTGTCTAAATATCCGGGAATCTCTTCACGGAAGAGTGCTAACACCTCTTGCTGAATTGTGTCCATCAAAAGGATGTCCATTGTATACGATCTTTAGGGCGTGCTATTAGGTTGTATTTTGCCTGAGTTCTCCTTGATACCTGGTAAATTGAATTCACAAGACCAACCCAACCTAACCATGGAACATATCGTGCTATGACTGCGGCAAGATTATTTGTTTTTCGCATTCTTATACCAACGGGTGTAGGAACTCTAATACCAAAAGGAGTTCGTGCATTTCGTAAAAGCATTCTCCCATACTTGGAGATAACACTTGTCCCTTTGATTGCCTCTCCTGGTTTCGTTCTGGTTTTTAACCACGGTTGCCCGGCGAGGATAGCAGCACCTGACTCAATGCCAATCCCAAGTTCATCACAAAATTGCTCAAGGAAAATTACATCAAATAGTTCACCTGCTGACAGGTTCGATTGTCCGTGGTAGAAGTAGGTTCCGTTTAGTTCTTCTGTCGTATCCATTCAATCACCTTATAGACTGTTTGCCATTCATTCCAGGCATCGGGACGTTTCTGCCGCTATACTAGCCTGGTCGTCAATACGCTGTCACGGGTAAAAAGAACGTTATTCGCGAAAAGTGGATGGGGTATCGTAAGAATGCCAACATGTGGGGCAAGAGGGGGATGTCAGTTTATCGCGATATACGAGACGATAGTTTGTCAGTATAAGTTTCGGCTATTTCCCAAGTCTGGGAGGCCGTTCTTTATCACAAATAAAAAAAGCAGCAGCGAGGTGCTGCTGTATCAAAAAGCAGATTGATAAATGCAACGTAAGAGACAAATGGCCAACCGTAAAAGTGACCATAGCTATAATAATTATATTGATATTAAGTGGCAATGCAAAATATGGTCTTAATTATATCATGATGAGTTCAGCCAACGGTGATATGGCCTTATAAGGCTTGCAGTCTTTCATGGGCAGCAAGTAACGTCTGATATATGCTTAAATTCTTACTTCCGGGTTCAAGAAGAACTTTTTTAAATTCGGTCATGAGTTGCTCTTCATCTTCTTTCGAACGCATGTATTGTGGATGTTCCTGGAAGAAGGTGAGCGCCTGCTCTTTGGTTTGTTTATATTTTTCGCAAAAAATGCTTGAGCTGATTGCGCTATTTTTTGATGCGGAATTATCAGCGTTCTGGTTTGATAATGATTTATTCTTCGCAAGGTCTGACGGCACATACGGAAGAGACTGACACTCATCAATACTATTTGCGTTGGCCAGTTGCTCTTTCTGAGCGCCAGGTTGCTGTACCGGTTTGCTCACGGAGGAAGGGAGGGGCACCTGGGCACAGCCGATCAGTAAAAAGACAGGAAGACAGCTATAAAATTTTTTCATATTAACTCCAACTACAGAAGAATGAGGCGCAATGTTTTTACACAACCGTCAGAATGTTATCTGACAATAGTGATAAGAGGCGAATGCGTTTCAGGAATGCTAGCAAAAAAAACTCCTGATATAAATAATTAATTCTCCATCCAGATGACAATATCTGAATTTTTGCTGCTGCAGAACAATAAGCCAGAATTTATACACTATGAGCTAATTTTCTATTTTAAATCAGCAAGCACTGTGCAAGTTGGCCAATTTAATTAGCGGGCGGCATCAGTTTCATAATGATTGCATCAGGATTTTGCCACCCGCTCCCGGTATTGTTTACATATTAAAATGATTTTTAACTGGTGCTGACAACTATGCTAAATACGCAGGAAGTACTTAAAGAAGGAGAGAAGCGGAAAATCCGCAGCCCGGAAGCATGGTTTATACAGACGTGTTCCGCGCAAAAGCTGCATATGTCATTTTCTGAAAGCCGACACAATGAAAATTGCCTGATTCAGGAAGGCGCGCTGCTTTTTTGCGAGCAGGCCGTTGTCGCACCAGTATCAGGAGACCTGGTTTTTCGACCGTTAAAAATTGAAGTACTCAGCAAATTACTGGCATTTATCGATGGCGCAGGATTAGTGGACACGACATATGCTGAATCCGATAAATGGGTTTTGCTGAGTCCTGAGTTTCGCGCTATTTGGCAAGATCGTAAACGCTGCGAGTACTGGTTTTTGCAGCAAATTATTACGCCTTCTCCGGCCTTCAATAAGGTACTGGCGCTGTTACGAAAAAGCGAGAGTTACTGGTTGGTTGGCTATTTACTCGCTCAGTCAACCAGCGGCAACACGATGAGAATGCTGGGAGAAGACTATGGCGTTTCTTATACCCATTTTCGTCGTTTGTGCAGCAGAGCGTTGGGCGGAAAAGCGAAGAGTGAATTACGAAACTGGCGTATGGCGCAATCGCTGCTGAATAGTGTAGAAGGCCACGAGAACATCACCCAATTAGCCGTTAATCATGGTTACTCATCGCCTTCACATTTTTCTAGTGAGATCAAAGAGCTGATCGGCGTTTCGCCGCGGAAATTATCAAATATTATTCAATTGGCAGACAAATGAAGACACATATTCTTTTGGCCAGAGTGCTGGCATGTGCCGCGCTTGTTCTGGTTGCACCTGGTTATTCTAGTGAAAAAATACCTGTAACGGGAAGTGGGTTTGTTGCGAAAGACGATAGCCTGCGGACATTTTTCGATGCCATGGCGTTACAGCTAAAGGAGCCTGTCATTGTTAGCAAAATGGCGGCACGAAAAAAAATTACGGGCAACTTTGAGTTTCACGATCCTAACGCATTACTGGAGAAGCTTTCCCTACAACTGGGGCTGATTTGGTATTTCGATGGGCAGGCTATCTATATTTATGACGCCAGTGAAATGCGCAATGCCGTGGTTTCTTTACGCAACGTCTCACTCAATGAGTTCAACAATTTTCTAAAACGCTCAGGCTTATATAACAAAAATTATCCGCTACGTGGCGATAACCGTAAAGGAACATTCTATGTTTCAGGGCCACCCGTTTATGTTGATATGGTGGTCAACGCCGCCACCATGATGGACAAGCAAAACGATGGTATTGAGCTGGGACGCCAGAAAATAGGGGTGATGCGTCTGAATAATACCTTCGTGGGCGATCGTACCTACAATCTGCGCGATCAGAAAATGGTTATCCCCGGTATTGCCACGGCCATTGAAAGGTTATTGCAGGGAGAGGAACAACCCTTAGGTAATATTGTCAGTAGCGAACCCCCGGCGATGCCAGCGTTTTCAGCGAATGGAGAAAAAGGTAAAGCAGCAAATTATGCCGGTGGCATGAGTCTGCAGGAAGCTTTAAAGCAAAACGCCGCGGCGGGCAATATTAAAATCGTGGCCTATCCGGATACCAACAGTTTGTTAGTAAAAGGAACGGCTGAGCAGGTGCATTTTATCGAAATGCTGGTTAAAGCGCTGGATGTCGCCAAACGTCACGTAGAATTATCCCTGTGGATTGTCGATCTTAATAAAAGCGATCTGGAGCGTTTGGGCACTTCATGGAGCGGCAGCATTACTATTGGGGACAAACTTGGCGTGTCATTAAACCAGTCTTCAATAAGTACCCTCGATGGCAGTCGATTCATCGCCGCGGTAAATGCGTTAGAAGAGAAGAAACAGGCGACGGTGGTTTCGCGCCCGGTATTACTGACTCAGGAAAATGTTCCCGCTATTTTTGATAACAACAGAACGTTTTACACCAAGCTGATTGGGGAACGTAATGTGGCGCTTGAGCATGTAACATACGGAACAATGATCCGAGTGCTGCCCCGTTTTTCCGCAGATGGTCAGATAGAAATGTCGCTGGACATTGAAGATGGCAACGATAAGACGCCGCAATCTGATACTACCACCTCCGTAGATGCGTTACCCGAAGTCGGGCGAACGTTAATTAGCACTATTGCGAGAGTGCCGCACGGAAAAAGTTTGCTGGTCGGGGGTTATACACGGGATGCAAATACCGATACTGTCCAAAGTATTCCGTTTTTAGGCAAATTACCGCTTATTGGTAGCCTGTTCCGTTATTCCAGTAAGAATAAAAGTAATGTTGTTCGTGTGTTCATGATTGAACCAAAAGAAATTGTCGACCCGTTAACGCCGGATGCCAGCGAATCGGTAAACAATATTCTGAAGCAAAGCGGTGCCTGGAGTGGGGACGATAAGTTACAGAAATGGGTTCGTGTTTATCTGGATAGAGGTCAGGAGGCAATTAAATGATTCCTGGCTCAACCTCCGGTATTTCATTTTCCAGAATATTGTCCCGGCAGACATCTCATCAGGATGCGACCCAGCATACTGATGCGCAACAGGCGGAAATACAACAGGCCGCAGAGGATTCGTCTCCAGGGGCGGAAGTACAAAAATTTGTCCAGTCGACGGACGAAATGTCAGCGGCGCTGGCGCAATTTCGTAACCGTCGCGATTATGAAAAAAAATCCAGTAATTTATCTAACAGTTTTGAACGCGTGCTGGAAGATGAGGCTTTACCGAAGGCGAAGCAAATCTTAAAGCTAATTAGCGTACATGGCGGCGCGTTAGAAGATTTTTTACGTCAGGCGCGTAGCTTATTTCCTGACCCCAGTGATTTAGTCCTTGTGTTACGCGAATTGCTTCGTCGTAAAGATCTGGAAGAGATCGTGCGGAAAAAGCTGGAGTCGTTACTTAAGCACGTTGAAGAGCAAACCGATCCGAAGACCCTCAAGGCAGGGATTAATTGTGCGTTGAAGGCCCGGCTTTTTGGGAAAACATTATCGTTAAAACCAGGCTTATTGCGCGCCAGCTATCGGCAATTTATCCAGAGTGAATCACATGAAGTGGAGATTTACTCTGACTGGATAGCCAGTTATGGCTATCAACGTCGACTGGTGGTACTGGATTTTATCGAGGGTTCGCTATTAACCGATATTGACGCGAATGACGCCAGCTGTTCGCGCCTGGAGTTTGGCCAGCTTTTACGACGCCTGACGCAACTTAAAATGTTGCGCTCCGCTGACCTACTGTTTGTGAGTACATTGTTGTCGTATTCGTTTACCAAAGCGTTTAATGCGGAGGAGTCGTCGTGGCTACTACTGATGCTTTCGCTATTGCAACAGCCACATGAAGTGGATTCGCTGTTAGCCGATATTATAGGTTTGAATGCGTTATTGCTTAGTCATAAAGAACATGCATCCTTTTTGCAGATATTTTATCAAGTATGTAAAGCCATACCCTCTTCACTCTTTTATGAAGAATATTGGCAGGAAGAATTGTTAATGGCGTTACGTAGTATGACCGATATTGCCTACAAGCATGAAATGGCAGAACAGCGTCGTACTATTGAAAAGCTGTCTTAATTTAATATTAACAGGATACCTATAGTGCTGCTTTCTCTACTTAACAGTGCTCGTTTACGACCTGAATTACTGATTCTGGTACTAATGGTGATGATCATTTCTATGTTCGTCATTCCATTACCTACCTATCTGGTTGATTTCCTGATCGCACTGAATATCGTACTGGCGATATTGGTGTTTATGGGGTCGTTCTACATTGACAGAATCCTCAGTTTTTCAACGTTTCCTGCGGTACTGTTAATTACCACGCTCTTTCGTCTGGCATTATCAATCAGTACCAGCCGTCTTATCTTGATTGAAGCCGATGCCGGTGAAATTATCGCCACGTTCGGGCAATTCGTTATTGGCGATAGCCTGGCGGTGGGTTTTGTTGTCTTCTCTATTGTCACCGTGGTCCAGTTTATCGTTATTACCAAAGGTTCAGAACGCGTCGCGGAAGTCGCGGCCCGATTTTCTCTGGATGGTATGCCCGGTAAACAGATGAGTATTGATGCCGATTTGAAGGCCGGTATTATTGATGCGGATGCTGCGCGCGAACGGCGAAGCGTACTGGAAAGGGAAAGCCAGCTTTACGGTTCCTTTGACGGTGCGATGAAGTTTATCAAAGGTGACGCTATTGCCGGCATCATTATTATCTTTGTGAACTTTATTGGCGGTATTTCGGTGGGGATGACCCGCCATGGTATGGATTTGTCCTCCGCTCTGTCTACTTATACCATGCTGACCATTGGTGATGGTCTTGTCGCCCAGATCCCCGCATTGTTGATTGCGATTAGTGCCGGTTTTATCGTGACTCGCGTAAATGGCGATAGCGATAACATGGGGCGGAATATCATGACGCAGCTGTTGAACAACCCATTTGTATTGGTTGTTACGGCTATTTTGACCATTTCAATGGGAACTCTGCCGGGATTCCCGCTGCCGGTTTTTGTTATTTTATCGGTGGTTTTAAGCGTACTCTTCTATTTTAAATTCCGTGAAGCAAAACGTAGCGCCGCCAAACCTAAAACCAGCAAAGGCGAGCAGCCGCTCAGTATTGAGGAAAAAGAAGGGTCGTCGTTAGGACTGATTGGCGATCTCGATAAAGTCTCTACAGAGACCGTACCGTTGATATTACTTGTGCCGAAGAGCCGGCGTGAAGATCTGGAAAAAGCTCAACTTGCGGAGCGTCTACGTAGTCAGTTCTTTATTGATTATGGCGTGCGCCTGCCGGAAGTATTGTTACGCGATGGCGAGGGCCTGGACGATAACAGCATCGTATTGTTGATTAATGAGATCCGTGTTGAACAATTTACGGTCTATTTTGATTTGATGCGAGTGGTAAATTATTCCGATGAAGTCGTGTCCTTTGGTATTAATCCAACAATCCATCAGCAAGGTAGCAGTCAGTATTTCTGGGTAACGCATGAAGAGGGGGAGAAACTCCGGGAGCTTGGCTATGTGTTGCGGAACGCGCTTGATGAGCTTTACCACTGTCTGGCGGTGACGCTGGCGCGCAACGTCAATGAATATTTCGGTATTCAGGAAACAAAACATATGCTGGACCAACTGGAAGCGAAATTTCCTGATTTACTTAAAGAAGTGCTCAGACATGCCACGGTACAACGTATATCTGAAGTTTTGCAGCGTTTGTTAAGCGAACGTGTTTCCGTGCGTAATATGAAATTAATTATGGAAGCGCTCGCATTGTGGGCGCCAAGAGAAAAAGATGTCATTAACCTTGTGGAGCATATTCGTGGAGCAATGGCGCGTTATATTTGCCATAAATTCGCCAATGGCGGCGAATTGCGAGCAGTAATGGTATCTGCTGAAGTTGAGGATGTTATTCGCAAAGGGATCCGTCAGACCTCTGGCAGTACCTTCCTCAGCCTTGACCCGGAAGCCTCCGCTAATTTGATGGATCTCATTACACTTAAGTTGGATGATTTATTGATTGCACATAAAGATCTTGTCCTCCTTACGTCTGTCGATGTCCGTCGATTTATTAAGAAAATGATTGAAGGTCGTTTTCCGGATCTGGAGGTTTTATCTTTCGGTGAGATAGCAGATAGCAAGTCAGTGAATGTTATAAAAACAATATAAGGGCTTAATTAAGGAAAAGATCTATGCAACATTTGGATATCGCTGAATTAGTTCGTTCCGCACTGGAAGTAAGTGGTTGCGATCCTTCACTCATCGGAGGAATAGATAGCCATTCAACAATTGTTCTGGATTTATTTGCATTGCCAAGTATCTGTATCAGCGTCAAGGACGGTGATGTATGGATCTGGGCGCAATTGGGTGCTGACAGCATGGTGGTATTACAACAGCGGGCTTATGAAATCTTAATGACCATAATGGAAGGATGCCATTTTGCCCGCGGCGGGCAATTACTACTGGGGGAGCAGAATGGGGAGCTAACGCTTAAAGCCTTAGTGCATCCGGATTTTTTATCTGACGGTGAAAAGTTCTCTACTGCCTTGAATGGGTTTTACAACTATCTGGAAGTTTTTAGTCGGTCGCTAATGAGATGAAAACACCTCGTTTACTGCAATATCTGGCCTACCCACAAAAAATAACCGGCCCAATTATTGAGGCGGAATTGCGCGATGTGGCCATTGGCGAACTGTGTGAAATACGCCGTGGCTGGCACCAAAAACAGGTTGTTGCACGTGCGCAGGTGGTTGGCTTACAGCGGGAACGCACCGTGCTGAGCCTTATCGGCAATGCCCAGGGGCTGAGCCGCGATGTCGTGCTTTATCCCACTGGACGTGCGTTATCGGCGTGGGTGGGATACTCGGTATTAGGCGCGGTGTTGGATCCGACGGGGAAAATCGTTGAGCGTTTTACCCCTGAAGTGGCGCCGATTAGCGAAGAACGCGTTATTGATGTCGCACCGCCTTCTTACGCTTCGCGCGTTGGCGTCCGTGAACCGCTGATTACCGGTGTGCGCGCGATTGACGGGTTATTGACCTGTGGCGTAGGCCAGCGAATGGGCATTTTTGCCTCCGCAGGATGCGGTAAGACCATGCTGATGCATATGCTGATCGAGCAAACGGAGGCGGATGTCTTTGTTATCGGTCTTATCGGTGAACGAGGCCGCGAGGTCACTGAATTCGTGGATATGTTGCGCGCTTCGCATAAGAAAGAAAAATGCGTGCTGGTTTTTGCCACTTCCGATTTCCCCTCGGTCGATCGCTGCAATGCGGCGCAACTGGCGACAACCGTAGCGGAATATTTTCGCGACCAGGGAAAACGGGTCGTGCTTTTTATCGATTCCATGACCCGTTATGCGCGTGCTTTGCGAGACGTGGCACTGGCGTCGGGCGAGCGTCCGGCCCGTCGAGGTTATCCCGCCTCCGTATTCGATAATTTGCCCCGCTTGCTGGAACGCCCCGGGGCGACCAGCGAGGGAAGCATTACTGCCTTTTATACAGTACTGCTGGAAAGCGAGGAAGAGGCGGACCCGATGGCGGATGAAATTCGCTCTATCCTTGACGGTCACCTGTATCTGAGCAGAAAGCTGGCCGGGCAGGGACATTACCCGGCAATCGATGTACTGAAAAGCGTAAGCCGCGTTTTTGGACAAGTCACGACGCCGACACATGCTGAACAGGCATCTGCCGTGCGTAAATTAATGACGCGTCTGGAAGAGCTCCAGCTTTTCATTGATTTGGGAGAATATCGTCCTGGCGAAAATATCGATAACGATCGGGCGATGCAGATGCGGGATAGCCTGAAAGCCTGGTTATGCCAGCCGGTAGCGCAGTATTCATCCTTTGATGACACGTTGAGCGGTATGAATGCATTCGCTGACCAGAATTAAAGTATTGCAGCGGCGCTGTACGGTATTTCATTCACAGTGTGAGTCGATATTACTTCGCTATCAGGATGAGGACCGCGGGCTGCAGGCCGAGGAGGAGGCGATCCTTGAACAAATAGCGGGTCTGAAATTGTTATTAGATACGCTGCGTGCAGAAAACAGACAGCTCAGTCGTGAGGAAATTTATACGTTATTACGTAAGCAGTCTATTGTTCGCCGGCAGATAAAAGATTTAGAACTCCAGATTATACAAATTCAGGAAAAACGGAGCGAGCTGGAAAAGAAAAGGGAAGAGTTTCAGAAAAAAAGTAAATATTGGTTGCGCAAAGAAGGGAACTATCAACGCTGGATAATCCGTCAGAAAAGACACTATATCCAGCGAGAGATACAGCAGGAAGAGGCCGAGTCAGAGGAGATAATTTAATGGGCGATGTGTCAGCTGTCAGTTCATCCGGGAACATTTTACTGCCGCAGCAGGATGAGGTTGGCGGTTTATCAGAAGCATTAAAAAAAGCGGTGGAAAAACATAAGACAGAATATTCCGGTGATAAAAAAGATCGCGACTATGGCGATGCTTTCGTAATGCATAAAGAAACGGCTTTACCGGTATTACTGGCGGCATGGCGACATGGCGCGCCAGCGAAATCAGAACATCACAATGGCAACGTTTCTGGTCTGCATCATAACGGAAAAGGCGAACTCAGGATTGCTGAAAAACTGTTGAAAGTCACTGCTGAAAAATCTGTCGGTTTGATTTCTGCGGAGGCCAAAGTAGATAAATCCGCAGCGTTGCTATCGTCTAAAAATAGGCCGTTAGAAAGCGTAAGCGGTAAAAAATTATCTGCTGATTTAAAAGCCGTGGAATCCGTTAGTGAAGTAACCGATAACGCCACGGGAATCTCTGACGATAATATCAAGGCATTGCCTGGGGATAATAAAGCCATCGCGGGCGAAGGCGTTCGTAAAGAGGGCGCGCCGCTGGCGCGGGATGTCGCACCTGCCCGAATGGCCGCAGCCAATACCGGTAAGCCTGACGATAAAGATCATAAAAAGGTTAAAGATGTTTCTCAGCTTCCGCTGCAACCAACCACTATCGCCGATCTTAGCCAATTAACCGGCGGCGATGAAAAAATGCCTTTAGCGGCGCAATCAAAGCCGATGATGACTATTTTTCCCACTGCCGATGGCGTGAAAGGAGAGGATAGCTCGCTGACTTACCGTTTTCAGCGCTGGGGAAATGACTATTCCGTCAATATTCAGGCGCGGCAAGCAGGGGAGTTTTCGTTAATACCGTCAAATACGCAGGTTGAACATCGTTTGCATGATCAATGGCAAAACGGTAATCCCCAGCGCTGGCACCTGACGCGAGACGATCAACAAAATCCGCAGCAGCAACAGCACAGACAGCAATCTGGCGAGGAGGATGACGCCTGATGTCATTGCGTGTGAGACAGATTGATCGTCGCGAATGGCTATTGGCGCAAACCGCGACAGAATGCCAGCGCCATGGCCAGGAAGCTACGCTGGAATATCCGACGCGACAGGGAATGTGGGTTCGGTTGAGCGATGCAGAAAAACGGTGGTCGGCCTGGATTAAACCTGGGGACTGGCTTGAGCATGTCTCTCCCGCTCTGGCGGGGGCGGCGGTTTCTGCTGGCGCTGAGCACCTGGTCGTTCCCTGGCTTGCTGCAACAGAGCGACCGTTTGAGTTGCCCGTGCCGCATTTGTCCTGTCGGCGTTTATGCGTAGAGAACCCCGTGCCGGGAAGCGCGCTGCCGGAAGGGAAATTGTTGCACATTATGAGCGATCGGGGCGGCCTGTGGTTTGAGCATCTTCCTGAACTGCCTGCAGTCGGGGGTGGCAGGCCGAAAATGCTGCGTTGGCCGTTGCGCTTTGTAATCGGTAGCAGTGATACGCAGCGTTCGTTGCTGGGCCGAATCGGGATCGGAGATGTACTCCTGATTCGTACTTCCCGTGCGGAAGTTTATTGCTACGCGAAAAAGTTAGGTCATTTCAACCGTGTTGAAGGGGGAATTATTGTGGAAACGTTAGATATTCAACATATCGAAGAAGAAAATAATACAACTGAAACTGCAGAAACTCTGCCTGGCTTGAACCAATTGCCCGTCAAACTGGAATTTGTTTTGTATCGTAAGAACGTTACCCTCGCCGAACTCGAAGCCATGGGGCAGCAACAGCTATTATCACTGCCGACCAATGCTGAACTTAACGTTGAAATTATGGCGAATGGTGTTTTGCTGGGTAATGGCGAACTGGTACAGATGAATGACACCTTAGGCGTTGAGATCCATGAATGGCTGAGCGAGTCTGGTAATGGGGAATGATATCTCATTAATTGCCTTACTGGCATTTTCCACCCTGTTGCCATTTATTATTGCGTCAGGAACCTGTTTCGTTAAATTTTCTATTGTATTTGTCATGGTGCGTAACGCCCTGGGATTGCAGCAGATACCTTCAAATATGACGCTTAACGGCGTCGCATTGCTGCTTTCTATGTTTGTTATGTGGCCCATAATGCATGATGCCTACGTCTATTTTGAGGACGAAGATGTCACCTTTAATGATATTTCGTCATTAAGTAAACACGTTGATGAAGGTCTGGATGGTTATCGCGATTATCTGATCAAATATTCAGATCGCGAGTTAGTTCAGTTTTTTGAAAACGCGCAACTGAAGCGTCAGTATGGAGAAGAGACCGAGACGGTAAAGCGTGACAAAGATGAAATTGAAAAACCATCAATATTTGCGTTATTACCTGCTTATGCGCTGAGCGAAATAAAAAGCGCGTTTAAAATTGGTTTTTATCTCTATTTGCCCTTTGTTGTCGTCGACCTGGTGGTATCCAGCGTGCTACTGGCGCTGGGGATGATGATGATGAGTCCGGTGACGATATCTACACCTATTAAGCTGGTGCTTTTTGTCGCGCTTGATGGCTGGACCTTACTGTCTAAGGGATTGATATTACAGTATATGGACATTGCAACATGACATCATTACGAGACGGGATAGTTAAATGGATGATTTAGTGTTTGCAGGTAATAAGGCGCTCTATCTTGTTTTGATCCTGTCAGGGTGGCCGACGATTGTCGCAACGATTATCGGCCTCCTGGTAGGGTTATTCCAGACGGTAACGCAATTACAGGAACAGACGCTGCCTTTTGGCATTAAATTACTTGGCGTGTGTTTATGCTTGTTTTTACTGTCTGGCTGGTATGGCGAAGTTTTACTCTCTTACGGGCGTCAGGTGATATTCCTGGCGTTGGCTAAGGGGTAAAAAATGTTTTACGCGTTGTACTTTGAAATTCATCACCTGGTTGCGTCTGCGGCGCTAGGGTTTGCTCGCGTGGCGCCGATTTTTTTCTTCCTGCCGTTTTTGAATAGCGGGGTATTAAGCGGTGCGCCGAGAAACGCCATTATCATCCTGGTGGCATTGGGAGTATGGCCGCATGCATTGAACGAGGCGCCGCCGTTTTTATCGGTGGCGATGATCCCGTTAGTTCTGCAAGAAGCGGCGGTAGGCGTCATGCTGGGCTGTCTGCTGTCATGGCCTTTTTGGGTTATGCATGCGCTGGGTTGTATTATCGATAACCAGCGAGGGGCAACGCTAAGTAGTAGTATCGATCCGGCAAACGGTATTGATACCTCGGAAATGGCTAATTTCCTGAATATGTTTGCCGCTGTCGTTTATTTACAAAACGGCGGTCTGGTCACGATGGTTGACGTGTTAAATAAAAGCTATCAGCTATGCGATCCGATGAACGAGTGCACGCCTTCATTACCGCCGCTATTAACGTTTATTAATCAGGTGGCTCAAAACGCCTTGGTTCTGGCCAGTCCGGTGGTATTAGTGCTGTTGCTGTCAGAAGTATTCCTAGGTTTATTGTCGCGCTTTGCTCCGCAAATGAACGCTTTTGCGATTTCACTGACGGTAAAAAGCGGTATTGCCGTTTTAATTATGCTGCTTTATTTCTCTCCGGTACTACCGGACAATGTACTGCGACTCTCTTTCCAGGCCACAGGGTTAAGCAGTTGGTTTTACGAGCGAGGGGCGACGCATGTCCTCGAATAAAACAGAAAAACCGACTAAAAAACGGCTGGAAGACTCCGCTAAAAAAGGCCAGTCATTTAAAAGTAAAGATCTCATTATCGCCTGCCTGACGCTGGGAGGAATTGCCTATCTGGTGTCGTATGGCTCATTTAATGAGTTTATGGGGATAATTAAGATCATTATTGCGGATAATTTTGATCAGAGCATGGCTGACTACAGTTTGGCCGTTTTTGGGATAGGGTTAAAATATCTGATTCCATTTATGCTGCTCTGCTTAGTGTGTTCCGCATTACCGGCGTTATTACAGGCCGGTTTTGTGCTGGCGACAGAAGCATTAAAGCCTAATTTATCGGCGTTAAACCCGGTAGAAGGGGCAAAAAAACTTTTTAGTATGCGCACGGTTAAAGATACGGTCAAAACCCTACTGTATCTCTCATCCTTTGTGGTGGCCGCCATCATTTGCTGGAAGAAATATAAGGTTGAAATCTTTTCTCAGCTAAATGGCAATATTGTAGGTATTGCCGTCATTTGGCGTGAACTTCTCCTCGCATTGGTATTAACTTGCCTTGCTTGCGCATTGATTGTCTTATTATTGGATGCTATTGCGGAATATTTCCTGACCATGAAAGATATGAAAATGGATAAGGAAGAAGTGAAGCGTGAAATGAAGGAGCAGGAAGGGAACCCAGAGGTTAAATCTAAAAGACGTGAAGTTCATATGGAAATTCTGTCTGAACAGGTGAAATCTGATATTGAAAACTCACGCCTGATTGTTGCCAACCCCACGCATATTACGATCGGGATTTATTTTAAACCCGAATTGATGCCGATTCCGATGATCTCGGTGTATGAAACGAATCAGCGCGCACTGGCCGTCCGCGCCTATGCGGAGAAGGTTGGCGTACCTGTGATCGTCGATATCAAACTGGCGCGCAGTCTTTTCAAAACCCATCGCCGTTATGATCTGGTGAGTCTGGAAGAAATTGATGAAGTTTTACGTCTTCTGGTTTGGCTGGAAGAGGTAGAAAACGCGGGCAAAGACGTTATTCAGCCACAAGAAAACGAGGTACGGCATTGAGCCGCGTAAAGCAGTAGCGATGTATTCATTGGGCGTTTTTTGAATGTTCACTAACCACCGTCGGGGTTTAATAACTGCATCAGATAAACGCAGTCGTTAAGTTCTACAAAGTCGGTGACAGATAACAGGAGTAAGTAATGGATTATCAAAATAATGTCAGCGAAGAACGTGTTGCGGAAATGATTTGGGATGCCGTTAGTGAAGGCGCCACGCTAAAAGACGTTCACGGGATCCCTCAAGATATGATGGACGGTTTATATGCTCATGCTTATGAGTTTTATAACCAGGGACGACTGGATGAAGCTGAGACATTCTTTCGTTTCTTATGCATTTATGATTTTTACAACCCCGATTACACCATGGGACTGGCGGCGGTATGCCAACTGAAAAAACAATTTCAGAAAGCATGTGACCTTTATGCAGTAGCGTTTACGTTACTTAAAAATGATTATCGCCCCGTTTTTTTTACCGGGCAGTGTCAATTATTAATGCGTAAGGCGGCAAAAGCCAGACAGTGTTTTGAACTTGTCAATGAACGTACTGAAGATGAGTCTCTGCGGGCAAAAGCGTTGGTCTATCTGGAGGCGCTAAAAACGGCGGAGACAGAGCAGCATAGTGAACAAGAAAAGGAATAATTATGGTAAATGACGCAAGTAGCATTAGCCGTAGCGGATATACCCAAAATCCGCGCCTCGCTGAGGCGGCTTTTGAAGGCGTTCGTAAGAACACGGACTTTTTAAAAGCGGCGGATAAAGCTTTTAAAGATGTGGTGGCAACGAAAGCGGGCGACCTTAAAGCCGGAACAAAGTCCGGCGAGAGCGCTATTAATACGGTGGGTCTAAAGCCGCCTACGGACGCCGCCCGGGAAAAACTCTCCAGCGAAGGGCAATTGACATTACTGCTTGGCAAGTTAATGACCCTACTGGGCGATGTTTCGCTGTCTCAACTGGAGTCTCGTCTGGCGGTATGGCAGGCGATGATTGAGTCACAAAAAGAGATGGGGATTCAGGTATCGAAAGAATTCCAGACGGCTCTGGGAGAGGCTCAGGAGGCGACGGATCTCTATGAAGCCAGTATCAAAAAGACGGATACCGCCAAGAGTGTTTATGACGCTGCGACCAAAAAACTGACGCAGGCGCAAAATAAATTGCAATCGCTGGACCCGGCTGACCCCGGCTATGCACAAGCTGAAGCCGCGGTAGAACAGGCCGGAAAAGAAGCGACAGAGGCGAAAGAGGCCTTAGATAAGGCCACGGATGCGACGGTTAAAGCAGGCACAGACGCCAAAGCGAAAGCCGAGAAAGCGGATAACATTCTGACCAAATTCCAGGGAACGGCTAATGCCGCCTCTCAGAATCAGGTTTCCCAGGGTGAGCAGGATAATCTGTCTAATGTCGCCCGCCTCACTATGCTCATGGCCATGTTTATTGAGATTGTGGGCAAAAATACGGAAGAAAGCCTGCAAAACGATCTTGCGCTTTTCAACGCCTTGCAGGAAGGGCGTCAGGCGGAGATGGAAAAGAAATCGGCTGAATTCCAGGAAGAGACGCGCAAAGCCGAGGAAACGAACCGCATTATGGGATGTATCGGGAAAGTCCTCGGCGCGCTGCTAACCATTGTCAGCGTTGTGGCAGCTGTTTTTACCGGTGGGGCGAGTCTGGCGCTGGCTGCGGTGGGACTTGCGGTAATGGTGGCCGATGAAATTGTGAAGGCGGCGACGGGGGTGTCGTTTATTCAGCAGGCGCTAAACCCGATTATGGAGCATGTGCTGAAGCCATTAATGGAGCTGATTGGCAAGGCGATTACCAAAGCGCTGGAAGGATTAGGCGTCGATAAGAAAACGGCAGAGATGGCAGGCAGCATTGTTGGTGCGATTGTTGCCGCTATTGCGATGGTAGCGGTCATTGTGGTGGTCGCAGTTGTCGGGAAAGGCGCGGCGGCGAAACTGGGTAACGCGCTGAGCAAAATGATGGGCGAAACGATTAAGAAGTTGGTGCCTAACGTGCTGAAACAGTTGGCGCAAAACGGCAGCAAACTCTTTACCCAGGGGATGCAACGTATTACTAGCGGCCTGGGTAATGTGGGTAGCAAGATGGGCCTGCAAACGAATGCCTTAAGTAAAGAGCTGGTAGGTAATACCCTAAATAAAGTGGCGTTGGGCATGGAAGTCACGAATACCGCAGCCCAGTCAGCCGGTGGTGTTGCCGAGGGCGTATTTATTAAAAATGCCAGCGAGGCGCTTGCTGATTTTATGCTCGCCCGTTTTGCCATGGATCAGATTCAGCAGTGGCTTAAACAATCCGTAGAAATATTTGGTGAAAACCAGAAGGTAACGGCGGAACTGCAAAAAGCCATGTCTTCTGCGGTACAGCAAAATGCGGATGCTTCGCGTTTTATTCTGCGCCAGAGTCGCGCATAAAAACTGCCAAAATAAAGGGAGAAAAATATGTTAATTAGTAATGTGGGAATAAATCCCGCCGCTTATTTAAATAATCATTCTGTTGAGAATAGTTCACAGACAGCTTCGCAATCCGTTAGCGCTAAAGATATTCTGAATAGTATTGGTATTAGCAGCAGTAAAGTCAGTGACCTGGGGTTGAGTCCTACACTGAGCGCGCCTGCGCCAGGGGTATTAACGCAAACCCCCGGAACGATCACGTCCTTTTTAAAAGCCAGTATTCAAAATACCGACATGAATCAGGATTTGAATGCTCTGGCAAATAATGTCACGACTAAAGCGAATGAGGTTGTGCAAACCCAGTTACGCGAGCAGCAGGCAGAAGTCGGAAAGTTTTTTGATATTAGCGGAATGTCTTCCAGTGCCGTTGCGCTGTTGGCTGCCGCGAATACGTTAATGCTGACGTTGAACCAGGCTGATAGCAAACTGTCTGGTAAGTTGTCATTAGTCAGTTTTGATGCAGCTAAAACGACGGCAAGCTCCATGATGCGCGAAGGGATGAATGCGTTGTCCGGTAGTATTTCCCAGAGCGCGCTTCAGTTGGGGATCACTGGCGTGGGCGCCAAACTGGAATATAAGGGGCTGCAGAATGAAAGAGGCGCGCTTAAACATAATGCCGCGAAGATCGATAAACTGACCACTGAAAGCCACAGTATTAAAAACGTGCTGAACGGGCAGAATAGCGTCAAACTCGGTGCTGAAGGCGTCGATTCTCTGAAATCGTTAAATATGAAGAAAACCGGTACCGATGCGACGAAAAATCTTAATGATGCGACGCTTAAATCTAATGCCGGAACCAGCGCCACGGAAAGTCTGGGTATTAAAGACAGTAATAAACAAATCTCCCCTGAACATCAGGCTATTCTGTCGAAACGTCTTGAGTCTGTCGAATCCGATATTCGTCTTGAGCAGAATACCATGGATATGACCCGAATTGATGCGCGCAAGATGCAGATGACGGGCGATCTGATTATGAAGAACTCGGTCACGGTCGGTGGTATTGCAGGGGCGTCCGGGCAGTATGCCGCTACTCAGGAACGTTCCGAGCAGCAAATTAGCCAGGTGAATAACCGTGTTGCCAGCACCGCATCGGACGAAGCCCGTGAAAGTTCACGTAAATCGACCAGCCTGATTCAGGAAATGCTGAAAACAATGGAGAGCATTAACCAGTCGAAAGCATCCGCACTTGCTGCTATCGCAGGCAATATTCGCGCTTAATCTGAAAGGTCATCTATACGCCATCATGGGTGTGATTTAATCGCGCTCCTGATGGCGAACTGGGGATATTATGCTTAATATTCAAAATTATTCCGCTTCTCCTCATCCGGGGATCGTTGCCGAACGGCCGCAGACTCCCTCGGCGAGCGAGCACGTCGAGACTGCCGTGGTACCGTCTACCACAGAACATCGCGGTACAGATATCATTTCATTATCGCAGGCGGCTACTAAAATCCAGCAGGCACAGCAGACGCTGCAGTCAACGCCACCGATCTCTGAAGAGAATAATGACGAGCGCACGCTGGCGCGCCAGCAGTTGACCAGCAGCCTGAATGCGCTGGCGAAGTCTGGCGTGTCATTATCCGCAGAACAAAATGAGAACCTGCGGAGCGCGTTTTCTGCGCCGACGTCGGCCTTATTTAGCGCTTCGCCTATGGCGCAGCCGAGAACAACCATTTCTGATGCTGAGATTTGGGATATGGTTTCCCAAAATATATCGGCGATAGGTGACAGCTATCTGGGCGTTTATGAAAACGTTGTCGCAGTCTATACCGATTTTTATCAGGCCTTCAGTGATATTCTTTCCAAAATGGGAGGCTGGTTATTACCAGGTAAGGACGGTAATACCGTTAAGCTAGATGTTACCTCACTCAAAAATGATTTAAACAGTTTAGTCAATAAATATAATCAAATAAACAGTAATACCGTTTTATTTCCAGCGCAGTCAGGTAGCGGCGTTAAAGTAGCCACTGAAGCGGAAGCGAGACAGTGGCTCAGTGAATTGAATTTACCGAATAGCTGCCTGAAATCTTATGGATCCGGTTATGTCGTCACCGTTGATCTGACGCCATTACAAAAAATGGTTCAGGATATTGATGGTTTAGGCGCGCCGGGAAAAGACTCAAAACTCGAAATGGATAACGCCAAATATCAAGCCTGGCAGTCGGGTTTTAAAGCGCAGGAAGAAAATATGAAAACCACATTACAGACGCTGACGCAAAAATATAGCAATGCCAATTCATTGTACGACAACCTGGTAAAAGTGCTGAGCAGTACGATAAGTAGCAGCCTGGAAACCGCCAAAAGCTTCCTGCAAGGATAACAGAAGAGGATATTAATAATGGTTACAAGTGTAAGGACTCAGCCCCCCGTCATAATGCCAGGTATGCAGACCGAGATCAAAACGCAGGCCACGAATCTTGCGGCGAATCTTTCCGCAGTCAGAGAAAGTGCCACAACGACGCTGTCAGGGGAAATTAAAGGCCCGCAACTGGAAGATTTTCCCGCGCTGATCAAACAGGCGAGTCTGGATGCATTGTTTAAATGCGGGAAAGACGCTGAGGCGTTAAAAGAAGTTTTTACCAATTCAAATAATGTCGCCGGTAAGAAAGCGATAATGGAGTTTGCCGGGCTCTTTCGTTCAGCGCTCAACGCCACCAGTGATTCTCCTGAGGCGAAGACGCTACTGATGAAGGTGGGGGCAGAGTATACCGCGCAAATCATAAAAGATGGCCTGAAAGAAAAGTCAGCTTTTGGGCCATGGCTGCCAGAAACAAAGAAAGCGGAAGCGAAGCTGGAAAACCTGGAAAAGCAGCTGTTAGATATCATCAAAAATAACACTGGCGGTGAATTAAGTAAATTATCGACGAATCTTGTTATGCAGGAGGTGATGCCCTATATTGCCAGCTGCATTGAACATAACTTTGGCTGTACGTTAGATCCGTTAACCCGCAGCAATCTTACGCACCTTGTTGACAAAGCGGCGGCGAAGGCGGTTGAGGCGCTTGATATGTGCCACCAAAAATTAACGCAAGAGCAGGGTACCAGCGTAGGACGGGAAGCCCGGCACCTTGAAATGCAAACGTTGATACCCCTGCTGCTACGTAATGTTTTTGCACAAATTCCTGCAGATAAACTGCCTGACCCTAAAATTCCGGAGCCTGCGGCTGGACCAGTACCTGATGGTGGGAAAAAAGCAGAACCTACGGGTATTAATATCAATATTAATATTGATAGCAGTAACCATAGCGTGGATAACAGTAAGCATATTAACAATAGCCGAAGCCATGTCGATAATAGCCAGCGCCATATCGATAATAGCAACCATGATAATAGCCGGAAGACGATTGATAATAGCCGAACATTTATTGATAACAGCCAACGCAATGGCGAGTCACACCATTCGACTAACAGCAGCAACGTAAGTCATAGTCATTCGCGTGTGGATTCGACTACGCATCAAACGGAGACGGCACACAGCGCCAGCACAGGGGCAATTGACCATGGCATCGCGGGTAAAATTGACGTCACGGCTCATGCGACGGCAGAGGCTGTGACCAACGCTTCATCCGAAAGTAAAAATGGAAAGATGGTCACGTCAGAAAAGGGCACTACGGGTGAAACAACCTCTTTTGATGAAGTCGATGGCGTAACCAGCAAGAGCATTATCGGCAAGCCGGTACAGGCCACGGTGCACGGCGTTGATGATAATAAACAGCAAAGCCAGACGGCAGAGATTGTGAATGTGAAGCCGCTTGCCAGTCAACTGGCTGGCGTCGAGAATGTTAAAACCGATACCTTACAATCAGACACGACGGTAATTACAGGTAATAAAGCCGGTACGACCGATAATGATAATAGTCAGACATATAAGACTGGCCCATTTTCTGGTTTGAAGTTTAAGCAAAATAGTTTCCTCTCAACAGTACCGAGCGTTACGAATATGCATTCAATGCATTTCGACGCCCGTGAGACGTTTTTGGGTGTGATACGTAAAGCCCTGGAGCCAGATACCTCCACACCGTTCCCTGTACGCAGAGCGTTTGACGGCTTGCGTGCGGAAATATTACCCAATGACACGATAAAGAGTGCAGCGTTGAAAGCGCAATGTAGCGATATTGACAAGCACCCAGAATTGAAAGCGAAAATGGAGACTCTCAAAGAGGTCATTACTCATCATCCACAAAAAGAAAAACTGGCTGAGATTGCACTGCAGTTTGCCAGAGAGGCGGGGCTGACCAGGCTAAAAGGGGAAACTGACTATGTGTTAAGTAATGTGCTGGACGGACTTATCGGAGACGGTAGCTGGCGAGCTGGCCCGGCTTACGAGTCATACCTGAATAAACCTGGCGTGGATCGGGTTATTACTACCGTTGATGGCTTGCACATGCAGCGTTAATTAACCGGGAAAGATGCGATGAATATGGATATTGAAGCAAGAGTCAAAAAAGTGATCACCTCCTGTATTGCCGTTGATGTTGATAGTATCAATGGTCAGACCCATCTGGTTGAGGATCTTTACGCTGACTCATTGGATTTAATTGATATTGTATTTGGTCTTAGTGAGGAGTTTGACATTAGTTGCAATGAAAACGATCTTCCTGATATGACGACCTTTGCGGATATATGCCGTGTTGTTAAAAAAAGTCTTGAGTCCAGGGGGTAGTATTTTTCTCTCGCTTGACAACAATTGAATAAGATTAATTGTTATGAAAATCATCACACATGTAGTACCCGGTTCAGGTATGGCTGCAATATATGATGATATTGCTGACAGTTCGCGTTTTGTTATTAAAGGCAAGTTACGTCATGTTGAAAATGATCCGAAGGAGTTGCTGATATGTGTTCCGATGCGTAGTGAATGGCTATTCTACTGGATTAAAGGAGAGAAATATTGCGCCCGGCGATGGGCGCGAAAAAATATCAAGACATTGTGTAACCAGATTAAATTTGAAGAAGCAATCTTATAAAAGATATAATTTAAGAGGAAAGTAAATTGCAAGCACACCAGGATATTATCGCTAATATTGGTGAGAAATTGGGTTTACCGCTCACTTTTGACGACAACAATCAGTGCTTATTACTACTCGATAGCGATATTTTTACGTCTATTGAAGCTAAAGATGATATCTGGTTATTGAACGGTATGATTATACCGTTATCGCCTGTTTGTGGCGATTCTATCTGGCGGCAGATTATGGTGATTAATGGTGAACTGGCTGCGAATAATGAAGGTACGTTAGCGTATATTGATGCTGCAGAGACGTTGTTGTTTATACATGCAATTACCGATCTGACAAATACTTACCATATTATATCGCAGCTTGAGTCATTTGTGAATCAGCAGGAAGCGCTCAAAAACATACTGCAGGAATATGCTAAAGTATGAGGAGAGAAAATTGAATAATTTAACGTTGTCTTCGTTTTCAAAAGTTGGTGTGTCGAATGATGCCCGACTTTATATTGCTAAGGAAAATACTGACAAGGCATATGTTGCGCCTGAAAAACTTTCGTCAAAAGTATTAACCTGGCTTGGAAAAATGCCGTTATTTAAAAACACTGAAGTGGTGCAAAAACATACGGAAAATATCAGAGTACAGGACCAAAAGATTTTACAGACATTTCTCCAGGCACTAACGGAAAAATATGGGGAAACAGCGGTTAATGACGCACTGTTAATGTCCCGTATAAATATGAACAAACCCCTTACCCAACGTTTAGCAGTGCAGATCACGGAGTGTGTAAAAGCTGCTGACGAAGGGTTTATAAACCTTATTAAGAGCAAGGATAATGTTGGTGTCAGGAATGCCGCTTTAGTCATAAAAGGCGGCGATACAAAAGTGGCAGAAAAAAATAACGATGTTGGAGCAGAAAGTAAGCAACCTTTACTCGATATCGCGCTAAAGGGACTTAAAAGAACATTACCGCAACTGGAACAAATGGATGGAAATAGCCTGCGAGAAAACTTCCAGGAGATGGCTTCAGGTAACGGCCCGCTGCGTTCATTAATGACGAATTTACAGAATTTAAATAAAATTCCAGAGGCTAAACAACTTAATGATTATGTTACAACGTTAACAAATATTCAGGTCGGTGTAGCCCGGTTCTCACAATGGGGAACCTGTGGAGGAGAGGTTGAGAGGTGGGTTGATAAAGCCTCTACTCATGAATTAACCCAGGCTGTAAAAAAAATTCACGTTATTGCTAAAGAACTGAAAAATGTTACAGCTGAACTTGAGAAAATAGAAGCCGGCGCGCCAATGCCACAGACGATGAGCGGACCGACACTGGGCCTGGCACGGTTTGCGGTCAGCAGCATTCCAATTAATCAGCAAACCCAGGTGAAACTGAGCGATGGAATGCCTGTGCCAGTGAATACGTTAACTTTTGACGGTAAGCCTGTGGCATTAGCCGGTTCGTACCCAAAAAATACGCCGGACGCGCTGGAAGCGCATATGAAAATGCTTCTTGAAAAAGAATGCTCGTGCCTGGTGGTGTTAACGTCGGAAGATCAGATGCAGGCAAAACAATTACCAGCCTATTTCAGAGGGAGCTACACCTTTGGCGAGGTGCATACCAACAGCCAAAAAGTGAGTTCAGCCAGTCAGGGAGAAGCGATAGACCAATACAATATGCAACTGTCCTGCGGGGAAAAGCAGTATACAATCCCGGTATTGCATGTGAAAAATTGGCCAGATCACCAGCCGTTACCGTCTACTGATCAGTTAGAATACCTGGCGGATAGAGTGAAAAATAGTAACCAAAATGGCGCGCCGGGGCGTAGTTCATCAGATAAGCATTTACCGATGATTCATTGTCTGGGCGGAGTGGGAAGAACCGGAACGATGGCGGCGGCCCTTGTACTTAAGGATAATCCTCATAGTAATCTGGAGCAGGTACGTGCAGATTTCCGGAATTCACGGAACAATAGAATGCTGGAAGACGCCTCACAGTTTGTACAACTAAAAGCAATGCAAGCCCAGTTGCTTATGACGACGGCAAGCTGATAAAAACATAGCTTACTTTTAGAACTATCTGAAAGTAAGCTATTTCTGTATAATTATTTGTTTACCGCGATAGAAAGTCTTTTGTTTTTCTCTTCTGCTGACATCTCTTTTAATTTTCTATAATTCTCCCAAATTTTTTTAGCATAACGCTTCCTTATATCCGATCGTTTCGGAGACGTCCCGGCATTATAAGCGCCAACGGCCTCCCAGCTATAACCGTAGATTTTCATCATATCTGATAAAATGGATGCGCCCACAATGACAGAAATGCAGGGATCCTGTAACAACTGTTTTTCACTAATCCCCATTTTTTTCAGCCTTTTCATATGGAAGCTGTTAATTTGCATCAGGCCAAGATCGGTTGAACCATCTCGGTTATGGCCAATGGCGCCAGGTTTCATCGCCGATTCCTGCTGGGCGATAGCGTAAAGTAGTTCGGATTCAATATTGAACATTTTTTCAGCCTGAAGCCAGCAATCAGCCCATGCCGTATTTATGCTAAGCAACCAGATTACGATGATAAAAAAATAATGCATATCTCCTCTCTCAGATTTTACCGTAATTTAATCAAGCGGGGATCCTGTTTCCATCTTTTGAACCAAATATTGTCTTCGTTTTTAAATTTATTCCACATTTTCTCGGCAATAGCTTCGCCGTGGGCAACCAGCACTAACGGTAATAATCCCGGATTATTATCTATACGCTGTTCACTTTCCAGAAATTCTCTTATCGTCGGTAAGGCACGCTCACTATTCTGACAATATTCAGCGTAAAGAAGATTAACAGCAATAAGTCCTGTTATTTCCTGCGTGGATATTTCTTTAGTTAATTTTCGTGCCAGTTCATGTTTACCTTTAAGCGAAAGAAACATAACCTGCATACTTAATAATATTGGATTATCCTGCAGGTGTTGTGAGCGTAATTCATCGCCTAAACGTATAGCATCATCAATACCGGTATGATAATAGGTAATCCACAGCTTAGTGATCCCTGCGGCTGCGCGCGTTGGGTCCAATTTTAAACACTCGTTAATCGTTTGTAAGGCCTCCTCCAACTGACCAGCCATGAAGAGATTCCAGCCATAATAATATTTAATATCTGCAGAAATGGGCGAAAGTAAGTTAGCTTGTTTGAATAGCAAACTCCCGACGATGTATTCTGAATGAATCGTATTAATTAGTCCCAGTAATCCTAAAGCTTGTGGATTATTGTGGTCCAGCTCTGTCGCCTTAATCGCATGTTCTTTAGCTTTGATCATGGCGTTTTGTTTATCAAAAATCCCCATTTGCGCCATGCTGAGGTAGCATTCTGCCAGCGCACAGTAAGGCGCAATGCTGTTTGGCGACATGTTAACGCATTGAGTCAGCAATTTAAGCGCTTGCTGTAAGCTATAGGGGGTATATTGATTTAACTCATGCTTACCGCGTAAGTAAACCATAGTACTGTCAATCGAATTTAGCTCGCTAATCTGCTTTGTGTCCCAGCGAAGTCCGGGAATACATCTGAGCAAAAGATTCGCAATTTTGTTTTGCAAGAGAGAAGCGGGTTGGTGTTCTATCAACTTAATGCTTTCCTGGTGCAGCAGGTGATAACCTTTAACCCGAACTATCTCGATCTGTACAATATTATCATTGCCATCGGGTATCATCTGCCCGGAGATATAATAATCGGGGCGTAATTGATCCATGAGCTCAAGAATATCCTTAACACTGCGGCAGTTCTTCGTAATGGTCACCGGCAGCACGCTCAGGCCAAAGGGCGCATACTGCGATAATCCCTTCACGATAGAGTAATGCAGACTCTCGGATTGAACCTGATCCTGCATCTGAAAAGGAAGTATCGCCAATGTATGAGTCGTAGGTTGCGGCGCTGGCGGAGACACCACTACGACCGGACGATTAAACCGATAGCCCTGTCCGTACAGTGTTTCAATGTAACGATGCTCTTTATCTTCCGACAGAATACGTCGTAAGGCATAAATACAGCGGGTAAGAGATTCTTCGTTAACTTCCGCGTCGCCCCATACCTGGTCCAGTAAGGTGTTTTTACTCACAATCTCGCCGGCGGCTTCGAGCAGGATGACCAGAACGGCATATTCTTTTGGCGGAATATTGACTTTCTTTTCTGAGCGTAGCAGGGAGCCGTCCATGTTGAGTATGAAATCATCAAAGACGAATTTTTTATTCGATACAGGAACAGGATTAAAATGTGGCATGATAATAGTGTATTCTCTTACAGGGTGAAAAGTTATAATAACTAATACAAGTCGTTAGGATAGAATCTACTGTTTCAGTAATTCTGCTGTTAGTACTAACGGTCAGGTTGAGCTTTTATTATGAGCTTAATGTCATATTCTACGGGCTCGGGTTTATATGTTTTTAACATTTGATTATTTAGCTTATGCCTGTGCTTTAAATAACTGACATGTTGGTAATAATATTGTTATAACTAACTGTGATTATCGAATGGACGCTGCCGTATATCCTGGTGCAGAGAGAGTCAGCGCCGGGCATCTAAATATTTACATATTTAACTTGGCCTCATTGCAATAGAGATTAGTTTTGTAGCTATCTTACTGCATTTTTTTGGGGTGTAAATGCTGCTTATTATATCTTCATGGTTAATGGTCTGATAATTACACCATCAGAACCATTTTTCTCGAAGATTTCCACTAAATGACCATTCGTTGAAAGTTTAAGAGTGTAATTTGTCTTAGGTTCCAAAATATAAATAAAAGACTGTTTATAATGGTGCGCTTATTTTTATATTTTTTTGCAAAATAATGATATCGTCTTTTCTTTACTCCCTTCAGCTATAGCGTCAAAAAGGCAGGGGGTTTATGAGCAGTATCATCCTCAGGCTGGCCCCAGGCATTATATCGATATCAGGAGGAAGAGAGGAGGTATGCCTGGCAGAAAGCTAACAAGCGTGACTGTTTCGGTATAAACCGTTCAGGCAAATAGTTCTCAGAGGGAACGGATGATGTATAAATATGAATAAAATGCCGGCCTTAATCCACAGGGTTAAAGCCGGAAGGAGATAGTGTCATCTGGACGAATTCTTACGCTGTGAATAAGGCAATATCGTTTTACCAGTCATCATAGCGATGACAAGTTCACAAAAATCGTGTTATATAATCAGCCTTACTTTAAATTACCAGAGATATCAGTATAAGCTGTCTTCCGGACAGAACAATGATATTGAATAGCCTCCCATCCTGATAGAGCGTGTTAATGCGCTGTCTGAATTTTAAATTATTACAATTTTAATAAAAATCTTTACTTAAGTGACAGATACAAAAAATGTTAATGGTTCGCCATTTTTATGAATGTCGATGGCGTAGTTTTAAAATATTTTTTGAAACATTGAATGAAGTAGGACGTGCTGTCATAACCACATTTTAATGCTACAGCATTAACATTATGGTTGCCTATGCGTAAAAGTTTTGCTGCCTGATTCATTCTTGCCGATAAGTAGATGTCGCTAAAGCTGGTACCTTCTTCTGCAAGTTTCCGTTTGAGCGTTGACGTACTCATAAATATATGATCGGCAACATCCGTAAGCTTCCACTGTCTACTGGGTGACGAAGATATAATGTTGTAAACGCGCTCCTTTAACGTTATCTGAGCCGAGCTAAGGATGATCTCATAACTCTCCGGGAGTCGGAGAAAAGCAGTAAGCAGGAACAGCAGAAAATAAGGAATTAACTCTTCATTTTCAATACAACTTTTGTTGTTACAGTTACTGCAACCTTTGCTTGTATCCTTCGTACAGGAGAACGCCGTTTTCAGATGTTCAAATACCTCTCTTCTGGCAGGAAAGTCAGGCGTATAGAAGATTTTCTGCGCTTTCTCTGTGGGTACCGCCATTTTGGTTTGCTGCTCGTTTGGGATAAGTGCATAGAGAGCGCCAAGTCGTTGCGTCGGTATCTCGAGTATATCGAAATCCATGTGGCCATTGACCTCTTCAAGCGTCACGTTAACTACCTGCTCTTTTTTGAGCACCAACATCCCAGGTTCGTCACAGTAAATCGTATCGTGATTATTGCTAATCGTCAGTTTACCGCTCCGAAAGCAAACTAAAGTGAAACTGCTTACATAAAGATTTTTGATGGTAACCTGCTGAGTCTGACTTTTAATTTGCTGCCGGGTATTTGTCAAAAGTGATTTTAATTTCTGTAAGTTATCTGCGGCAGGACGCTGATGACTATTACTTACAAAGGTTACATTTTCCATATTATCCCTTTGTTGATGTTATTTTAATGTTCCTTACTGGTATCCTACTGAAAAAATCTGAGTTGTAAATGCTCTTTATTAGCGTGTGTTGGCAATGGTCTGATTGTTACACCAAAAGAACCCAAATTTGGGTAATTTATCTACAGTAGTTTAAGCCCCAATGGGGATGATGGTTCTTTTAATATGTGTTGAGACGCATTATACAGAATAAATTGATTTTATTTCTCACTTTTCATTCTATTTTCATCAGGAATCCCTGTGTCCTGTGCGGTAATCTGCTGCTATCGAGAACGACAGACATCGCTAACAGTATATATGGAAACATCAAAAGAGAAGACGATAACAAGCCCTGGGCCATACATAGTTCGATTACTTAACAGCTCACTGAACGGCTGTGAGTTTCCATTGCTGACAGGCCGAACACTCTTTGTGGTAGGTCAGAGTGATGCGCTCACTGCTTCAGGCCAACTCCCTGATATACCTGCCGATAGCTTTTTTATCCCGCTGGACCATGGCGGAGTAAATTTTGAAATCCAGGTGGATACGGATACGACCGAAATTATACTCCATGAGCTGAAAGAAGGAAATTCTGAATCTCGTTCGGTGCAATTAAATACGCCAATACAGGTCGGTGAATTGCTTATCCTGATTCGCCCGGAAAGCGAGCCGTGGGTGCCCGAGCAGCCTGAGAAGTTAGAAACGTCTGCAAAAAAGAACGAGCCGCGTTTTAAAAACGGAATTGTAGCCGCACTGGCCGGGTTTTTTATATTGGGAATTGGGACTGTGGGGACGTTATGGATACTTAACTCGCCGCAGCGGCAGGCCGCAGAGCTCGATTCGTTATTGGGGCAGGAGAAGGAGCGTTTTCAGGTGTTGCCAGGCCGGGACAAAATGCTCTATGTCGCTGCGCAAAATGAAAGAGATACGCTGTGGGCTCGTCAGGTTTTAGCGAGGGGCGATTATGATAAAAATGCGCGAGTGATTAACGAAAACGAAGAAAATAAGCGTATCTCTATCTGGCTGGATACCTATTATCCGCAGCTGGCTTATTATCGGATTCATTTCGATGAGCCGCGTAAACCCGTTTTCTGGCTAAGCCGCCAGCGAAACACGATGAGCAAGAAAGAGCTCGAGGTGTTAAGTCAAAAGCTGAGAGCGCTAATGCCTTACGCGGATTCGGTTAACATCACGTTGATGGACGATGTTACCGCAGCAGGCCAGGCGGAAGCGGGGCTAAAACAGCAGGCGTTACCTTATTCCCGCAGGAATCATAAGGGGGGCGTAACGTTTGTTATTCAGGGGGCGCTCGATGATGTAGAAATACTCAGAGCCCGTCAATTTGTCGATAGCTATTACCGCACATGGGGAGGACGCTATGTGCAGTTTGCGATCGAATTAAAAGATGACTGGCTCAAGGGGCGCTCATTTCAGTACGGGGCGGAAGGTTATATCAAAATGAGCCCAGGCCATTGGTATTTCCCAAGCCCACTTTAATTTAACGCAAATAAGGAAGTCATTATGGCAACACCTTGGTCAGGCTATCTGGATGACGTCTCAGCAAAATTTGATACGGGCGTTGATAATCTACAAACGCAGGTAACAGAGGCGCTGGATAAATTAGCAGCAAAACCCTCCGATCCGGCGCTACTGGCGGCGTATCAGAGTAAGCTCTCGGAATATAACTTGTACCGTAACGCGCAATCGAACACGGTAAAAGTCTTTAAGGATATTGATGCTGCCATTATTCAGAACTTCCGTTAATCAGTTATAAGGTGGATTATGTCGATTGCAACTATTGTCCCTGAGAATGCCGTTATAGGGCAGGCGGTCAATATCAGGTCTATGGAAACGGACATTGTCTCGCTGGATGACCGGCTACTCCAGGCTTTTTCTGGTTCGGCGATTGCCACGGCTGTGGATAAACAGACGATTACCAACAGGATTGAGGACCCTAATCTGGTGACGGATCCTAAAGAGCTGGCTATTTCGCAAGAGATGATTTCAGATTATAACCTGTATGTTTCTATGGTCAGTACCCTTACTCGTAAAGGAGTCGGGGCTGTTGAAACGCTATTACGCTCATGATTCGTCGATATCTATATACTTTTCTGCTGGTAATGACCCTTGCCGGCTGTAAGGATAAGGATCTTTTAAAAGGACTGGACCAGGAACAGGCTAATGAGGTCATTGCCGTTCTGCAAATGCACAATATAGAGGCGAATAAAATTGATAGCGGAAAATTGGGCTATAGCATTACCGTTGCTGAGCCTGATTTTACCGCTGCGGTGTACTGGATTAAAACTTATCAGCTTCCTCCCCGGCCACGGGTGGAAATAGCGCAGATGTTCCCGGCGGATTCGCTGGTATCGTCTCCGCGAGCTGAAAAGGCCAGGTTATATTCGGCTATTGAACAGCGACTGGAACAGTCATTACAGACGATGGAGGGCGTGCTCTCCGCCAGGGTCCATATTAGTTATGATATTGATGCTGGTGAAAATGGCCGCCCGCCAAAACCTGTTCATCTGTCGGCATTAGCCGTATATGAACGAGGTTCGCCGCTTGCGCATCAGATCAGCGATATCAAGCGTTTCTTAAAGAATAGTTTTGCCGATGTGGATTATGACAACATTTCTGTTGTGTTGTCAGAACGTTCTGATGCCCAATTACAGGCTCCCGGCACACCAGTAAAACGTAATTCTTTTGCAACCAGTTGGATTGTGTTGATTATTTTGTTATCCGTGATGTCAGCAGGCTTTGGCGTCTGGTATTACAAAAACCATTATGCCCGCAATAAGAAAGGCATAACGGCTGATGATAAGGCGAAATCGTCAAATGAATAGGCAGCCATTACCCATTATCTGGCAAAGAATCATTTTTGATCCGTTATCGTATATCCATCCTCAGCGGTTGCAGATAGCGCCGGAAATGATTGTCAGACCCGCCGCCAGGGCGGCGGCAAATGAGTTAATACTGGCGGCATGGCGGCTTAAGAACGGAGAAAAGGAGTGTATTCAAAACTCACTGACGCAGCTGTGGCTGCGTCAGTGGCGCCGACTGCCGCAAGTAGCGTATTTACTCGGTTGCCATAAACTGAGAGCCGATCTGGCAAGGCAGGGAGCCTTGCTTGGCCTGCCGGATTGGGCGCAAGCATTTTTGGCAATGCATCAGGGAACAAGTTTATCTGTCTGCAATAAGGCGCCGAATCACCGGTTTTTACTTAGCGTCGGGTATGCACAGTTAAATGCCCTAAATGAATTTTTACCTGAATCTTTAGCACAGCGTTTTCCTTTGCTTTTTCCTCCATTTATTGAGGAGGCATTGAAGCAGGATGCTGTAGAAATGTCAATTTTGCTACTGGCCTTACAATATGCTCAAAAATATCCCAATACCGTCCCCGCTTTCGCCTGTTGAGGGGATACTGATAAAGCGTAAAACGCTGGAACGTTATTTCTCTATTGAAAGATTAGAACAGCAGGCGCATCAACGGGCTAAGCGTATTTTGCGAGAGGCGGAAGAAGAGGCAAAGACCTTGCGGATGTACGCCTATCAGGAAGGTTACGAGCAGGGAATGATAGACGCGTTACATCAGGTCGCCGCTTATCTTACTGATAATCAGACAATGGCCTGGAAGTGGATGGAAAAAATACAGATTTATGCCCGCGAGTTATTTTCAGCTGCGGTCGACCATCCCGAAACGCTTTTAACCGTCCTGGATGAGTGGCTAAGGGATTTCGATAAGCCTGAGGGGCAACTTTTTTTAACACTGCCAGTTAATGCGAAAAAAGATCACCAAAAACTGATGGTGTTGCTTATGGAGAACTGGCCAGGCACTTTTAATCTTAAATATCATCAGGAACAGCGCTTTATCATGAGTTGCGGCGATCAGATCGCAGAATTTTCACCTGAACAATTTGTTGAAACGGCAGTAGGCGTCATTAAGCATCATCTTGATGAACTTCCACAAGACTGCCGGACAATTTCTGATAACGCCATTAACGCACTTATTGATGAATGGAAGACAAAAACGCAAGCGGAGGTTATAAGGTGATACCGGGTACGATTCCGACTTCTTATTTGGTCCCGACAGCAGATACTGAAGCGACGGGTGTGGTTTCGTTGAGTGCCAGGGCCGCTATGCTGAATAATGTGGATAGCGCGCCTTTAAGCAATGGCGGCGACGTTGATCTTTATGATGCATTCTACCAACGACTTTTGGCGCTTCCTGAGTCAGCCTCTTCTGAAACGCTTAAAGATAGCATTTATCAAGAGATGAATGCCTTCAAAGATCCTAACAGTGGTGATTCGGCTTTTGTTTCTTTTGAGCAGCAAACGGCTATGCTACAAAACATGTTAGCAAAAGTTGAACCGGGCACCCATTTATATGAGGCTTTAAACGGGGTATTAGTTGGTACAATGAACGCACAGTCACAAATGACCTCCTGGATGCAGGAGATTATTTTATCGGGCGGGGAAAACAAAGAGGCAATTGACTGGTGAACCCCCATTGCTGGCGATTTGTGATAAGGTATGGTGTATATATCAGCAAATAATGCAGAAAATGCACCATGCCAGTGTGTCTATCTTATTGATGTATATGGATTATTAAGATGTCTGCCAGCCGTTTTATTCTGAAATGATTATATTAATATTGTAAGCTTTCATTACAAAATTGTGCATAAAGTTTGTAAGGGTATCTTTTTGTGACGAAATGAACGCGCGTTGGAATGTAATTATTGGCTATAATAATAAAAAAATCGGATTTAAATCATCTCTGTGAGTTTTAATTATTTGTTTATAAGAATATAACGATTTTGAGTTCCTTATAGCACACAGGATAAAATATGGTATTGCCTTCAATGAATAAATCAGTTGAGGCCATTAGCAATAATCACCTTCAACAGCCGAACAAATTTCCATTAATAAATGGATTAGCTGACGTAAGAGACTATTATGTCGCAAACTGCTTATTGTTTAAACTTAATAAAGGCAGTTTGCGAATTGAAAACGAATTTGGGGAGTTCATCGAACAATCTGCGCCGTGTTTATTTTTATTGGAAAAAGATCAAACAATCACGCTTAGTATGAGCGAAATAGAAGGGCATATTGATTTTTCTTCACTGGAAGTTTCCTATGACTTAATGCAAAAATTCTACAAAGTTTTTTACAGTACAAGAAACTATAATGATCGAGAGCTATCATTAAAAACGAAACCAAAGTATTTTTTTCATGCGGACTTGTTGCCAGGGATGAGTGATACTTTTGACTCTATTTTGCATGGTGTGGCATGTCCACGGGTTTGTAGTAATGTGAGTATTGATGATCATGATTATTCATATTTCTCATTGATGTATCTTATATCGGCATTTGTACGTAAGCCCGGTGGGTTTGATTTCCTTGAGCGAGCAATAAAAATTACGACAAAAGAGAAAGTTTATAACATTATTATCAGCGATCTCACCCGCAAATGGTCACAGGCTGAGGTGGCGGGAAAGCTGTTTATGAGCGTATCAAGTCTGAAGCGAAAACTGGCCGCTGAAGAGGTGAGTTTTAGCAAAATATACCTGGATGCTCGTATGAATCAGGCTATAAAATTATTACGTATGGGGGCTGGAAATATTTCACAAGTCGCGACGATGTGTGGCTATGATACGCCTTCTTATTTTATCGCTATTTTTAAACGGCATTTTAAGATTACACCGCTTAGCTTTATGCGTACGATGAACCATTGATTTGTGAAATTATTTTAAACGTTACTATCTGTTTGCGTTACAGATACCAAATATTTTTTTAATCGTAGTGTATATTTCAGTATCGCTACACCAGTGATATGTAGTTAATGAAAGGGAATCGAAAGCGTTCATTGTCAGACATACATGGCCACCAGGCGCCGGGCAATCGTTGTACTCTAAGAGATTACAGTAAAGTAAAACAGCAAATTTAATCATTATCAGATTTGTAAAAGGAATTCATTTCGGTAACGACATTGCGCATGTAATAACGTATCTGGTCTTATTACCTTTGTAGTAAGAAGGCGTTATCTACTTGCGCAGTAGTCGCCCAGGAAGAAAAATCATTACCGAAGCTGTGGTCAGTTTTCAAAAAAGGATAAATAAATGAGAAATGTAATTATATACGGTATTAACTGGACTAATTGTTATGCCCTTCAGTCTATTTTTAAGCAAAAATATCCGGAAAAGTGCGTTAAAACGTGTAACTCATTAACCGCACTTTTGCATTCTCTATCCGATATGCCGGACGCCGGGCTGATTTTAGCTTTGAACCCGCATGAGCATGTTTATCTTTTTCATGCGTTGCTGACGCGGTTGCAGAACCGTAAAGTTTTGGTAGTGGCAGATCGCTTGTATTATATCGATCGCTGTGTGCTGCAATATTTTGGCGTTATGGATTATGTTTTAAAAGACGAACTATCCTGCGCTATCCGCTCGGAGCGAGAGAAGCTCCGTCTTCCGGAAGCCTGGCTGCGTTTCTGCCACAGGCCACAAAAGAAAACCGTGGCTGCTACGTATGCTTTTAATGCCGGCGAGACGCCGGAAGAGGTATTGTTTAATATCAATCAATACGCCTGGTGGAATCTACCTCCCGGTGTCACGCAGGCGAAATATGCGCTGCTGATATTATTATCCTCCGGACATCCGGCAATTGAACTGGCGAAAAAATTTGGTCTGGGAACAAAAACCGTCAGTATTTATCGTAAGAAGGTTATGTATCGTTTGGGGATGGACTCTTCACCGCTATCGCTGTTCCGGGGACTGAAACTAGACGCGCATTTACAGCGCACTGCTTTTGCACATAACCCTGCTGTACCTGACGATAATTGCGCGTTACCGATTGCGGTAGGAATGAATTAAAATATTTTTTATCATTTATGACCATGTGTTGAGCTTTTATTATAAAAAAGATTTTTTGAGTAGTAATTCTTATATATAATCATCCGGAGGTGGTTGGTAGCCTGGCTCAATCATTGAGGCATATTTTTGCAGGCAATATATTGAATCTGAAAAGTTAAAGATGATATTTTCGGTGCAGGAGCTATCATGTGGAGGGAAAAGTATGCTAAGTCCTACGACTCGTAATATGGGGGCGAGTTTATCGCCTCAGCCTGACGTCAGCGGGGAGCTAAACACCGAAGCATTGACCTGTATTGTTGAGCGTCTGGAAAGTGAAATTATAGATGGCAGCTGGATTCATATCAGTTACGAGGAAACCGATCTCGAAATGATGCCTTTTCTTGTTGCACAGGCCAATAAGAAGTATCCAGAGTTAAATCTTAAATTTGTTATGTCAGTCCATGAGCTTGTTTCCTCTATAAAGGAGACCAGAATGGAAGGCGTTGAATCTGCCCGATTTCTCGTAAATATGGGAAGTTCAGGTATCCATATTTCAGTCGTCGATTTTAGAGTTATGGACGGAAAGACATCGGTGATTTTGTTCGAACCAGCAGCGTGTAGCGCTTTTGGACCTGCTTTACTGGCGTTGAGGACCAAAGCAGCTCTTGAACGTGAACAACTGCCTGATTGTTATTTTGCTATGGTCGAGCTGGACATTCAACGAAGCTCTTCTGAATGCGGTATTTTTAGCCTGGCGCTCGCCAAAAAACTTCAGCTTGAATTTATGAACTTAGTAAAAATTCATGAAGATAATATTTGTGAACGTCTGTGTGGTGAAGAACCTTTTCTCCCGTCCGATAAAGCAGACCGCTATCTGCCGGTGAGTTTTTACAAACATACTCAAGGCGTACAACGATTAAATGAATATGTGGAGGCCAATCCGGCGGCGGGAAGCAGTATAGTAAACAAAAAGAATGAAACGCTTTATGAGCGATTCGATAACAATGCCGTTATGCTAAACGATAAAAAACTCTCTATATCCGCTCATAAAAAAAGGATAGCTGAATATAAGTCTTTACTTAAACCGTAATGAAATTATAAGGTTGCCTGCCAGAGGAAATCCTTCCAGCGCCATAAGACTACTCTATATTATGACCGTATGTTTCCTGAATAGCAGGCAAAAAAGTGTTAACCTTGCGCCTCTGGTACGATTTCATTACGCCTGTCGCGCCATGTTGCGTAAATAAATACCGCAATAAACACGATGGCAAATAATACCACGATGGTCGGCGCTGGCGCGCTATCAAGATAAAAAGACAGATAGACGCCCGCAAAAGCGGTAATAACTGACAGACTCACCGCTAATCCCAGCGCGCGCGCAAAGCGTCGCGTCAGCAAAATGGCAATTGCGCCGGGGGCGATAAGCAGTGAGATCGACAGAATAATGCCCACCGATTTCAGCGTGGCGACGATAGTCAGCGCAATCATACATAGCAGGCCATAATGCAGTAGCGTCGTATTCAGCCCGCTGGCTTTCGCCTGGTGCGGGTCAAAAGCGTGTAGCAGGAGATCTTTCCATTTCAGTCCTATGATTAACGCAATACCCAGTGCAATAACCGACGTTTGTACGATATCCCCCAGCGATACGCCCAGCATATCCCCAAACAGGATGTGATCCAGATGCACTTCCGATTGAATAGAAACATAGAGCACCAGACCTGCGCCAAACATCCCGGAAAAGACGATGCCCATCACCGTATCACGTTTGATGCGGCTGTTATCGTCCAGATAGCCGGTGGCGATAGCGCAAAATAATCCGGCAATGAAAGCGCCAATCGCCAGGGGGATCCCCACAATATATGCCAGCACGACCCCGGGGAATACCGCATGACTCATTGCGTCGCCCATTAACGCCCAGCCTTTTAACACTAAAAACACGGACAGTAAGGCGCAGGGAATCGCTACAATGACCGAAACCATAAGGGCGTTCACCATAAAATCAAACTGAAAGGGTTCCAGTAACGTTGTTAAGAACATGTCGGCTCCTTCTGCAGGCGGGCGCGTCGACGGTTGGCTAACAGACCGTGTTTCGGGGCGAAAATAAAGGCCGTGATGAACAGTAAGGTTTGCATGACGACAATAATTCCGCCAGTGGCGCCATCCAGCCAGTAGCTAAGCCATGCGCCCAGAAAACTGGTCAGGCTGCCAATCACGACGGCAATCATGAGCAGACGTGGAAAACGGTCGGTGAGTAACCAGGCTGTCGCGCCCGGCGTGACGACGAGACAGATCACCAGGAACGCCCCAACGGTTTGCAGGGCCGCCACGGTGGAGACGGACAATAGAGTGAAAAACAACAGCTTTAGTCGACCCGGATTAAGCCCGATAGAACGCGCATGAGTTTCATCGAAAAAGACGACCATCAAATCTTTCCATTTTAACAGCAGAATCGTCAGCGAGACTGCGCCGATAATCGCCAGTTGCGCAATATCCGCTGGCGCGATCGCCAGCACGTTGCCGAGAATAATCGTCTGGATATTCACCGACATCGGATTGAGCGACACCATAAAAAGGCCGACGCCAAAAAAAGAGGAGAAGATAAGCCCGATAATCGCGTCTTCTTTCAGGCGTGAGCGTTGGTTAAGAAAGAGCATACTGCCTGCTGCCAGTCCGCCGGAAAGAAACGCGCCGAGCGAGAAGGGCAGCCCTAACATCCAGGCGCCAGCGACGCCAGGCACAATAGAGTGAGATAGCGCATCGCCAATGAGCGACCAGCCTTTGAGCATCAAATAGCAGGAGAGAAACGCGCACAGACCGCCCACCATCGCGGAGACCCACATCGCGTTGAGCATATACTGGTAGCCAAACGGCTCAACAAGCCAGTTCATGACGATTTTCCTCCGCTGGCCACGCGCCGGGAAATAAAGGGGCGCTCGTCATCGGTGATGATGTGCTCTTCACCTCCGCTTAACGCGATATGACGTAGAACGCCGCTAAACGCCTGTTCCAGATTCGCGGCGGTAAACGTGGTTTCGGTAGGGCCGCTGGCCAGTACGGTTCCTTTAATCATTACCGTATAGTCGCAAAACTCGGTGACGGAGCCGAGATTATGCGTTGAGACCAGCATCGTGCGGCCTTCATCGCGCAGTTCTCGCAGTAGATCGATGATTCGCGCTTCGGTTTTTACATCCACGCCGGTAAAAGGTTCATCCAGCAGGATCACCTGTCCATCCTGAGCAATGGCCCTGGCAAGAAACACACGTTTTTTCTGCCCGCCGGACAGCTCGCCAATCTGCCTGTGACGATACTCCTGCATATCCACCCGCGCCAGCGCGGCGTCAACACAGGCGTGATCATGCGCAGTGGGACGGCGTAGCCAGCCCATATGGCCGTAGCGTCCCATCATCACCACATCTTCTACCAGCACCGGAAATGACCAGTCCACTTCTTCCGATTGCGGAACATAAGCAATGAGGTTTTTTTTCAGCGCCTTGTTGACTGACTGTTGCAGGATAGTGATATCGCCCTGCGCAAGATGCACAAAGCCCATTAACGCTTTAAATAACGTAGACTTACCGGAACCATTTACGCCTACCAGCGCGGCGATTGAACCGCCAGGCACCTGAAAAGTGGCGTCCCGTAGGGCGGTATGACCGTTGCGATACGTCACCGTGACTTGATCAACGGTAATCGCAGATTGACTCATTGTTGACTCCTCAGTCCGTCGTTAATGCCGTTGACGATGGTTTCGGTCGTGACGCGCAGCAGATCCAGATAGGTTGGCACAGGGCCGTCAGCGGCGCTCAGAGAATCGACATACAGTACGCCGCCATAATGCGCGCCGGATTCACGCGCGACCTGGCGGGCGGGTTTATCGGAAACCGTACTCTCGCTAAAGATGGCGGGAATATGGTGCTTTTTAATGGTATCAATCACTTTACGCACCTGTTTTGGCGTCCCCTGTTGATCGGCGTTAATTGGCCAGAGATAAAGCTCTTTCATGTCATTATCGCGCGCCAGGTAAGAGAACGCGCCTTCACTGGTGACCAGCCAGCGCTGATCGGCGGGAATTTTTTCCAGTTCGGCACGCAACGGATCGGCCATCTGGCGAATTTTCGCTTTATAGCGCTCGGCGTTTTGCTTATAGATCTGCGCATTATCCGGATCGTACTTCACCAGGGCGTCGCGAATGTTATCGACATAAATCAGCGCGTTTTCTGCCGACATCCAGGCGTGCGGGTTCGGTTTACCGTTATACGGGCCTTCGGTAATGCCCATCGGTTTGACACCGGTGGAGACGACGACTTCCGGCACGCCGGAAAGGTGCTGATAAAAGCGGGCGAACCATCGCTCCAGGTTCAGACCATTCGCGAGGATAAGCTGTGCCCCCTGCGCTCGTTTAATATCGCCGGGCGTTGGCTGATACTCATGGATTTCAGCGCCGGGCTTGGTAATTGAGCTGACTTCCGCTGCGTCGCCCGCCACGTTTTTCGCCATGTCGGCAATAACGGTAAACGTGGTGATGACTTTAAATTTCTCTTTTGCATAGGCTGGCGATAGCGCGAGTATCGCGACAATACCGGCAAGCAGGAGTGTTTTCAGACGATGTAGATTCGTCATAGTATCCCTCGCAACAATGTGGTTAATTAATCATCGAATATAGCCTTTGCTATGTTATATAGCACAAGGCATGAATAAATGAAAATAATTCTTATTTGCGAAATGGCGACGATATGCAGTGATAGTGCTAAAGAGGGATAAGGTGTAAAATAAATACACCTTAATGTTCGGAGAGAGCACGATGCCTGGTAAACGTATCGCTCGTGAAAAACTGACGATCAAAAAAATGATCGCGCTGTATGAAAGCCAGTGCTCACAGGCGTCAGCGGTGCAGGGGCATTACGACGCGCTGTTCGCCTACGCGCAAAAACGTCTTGATAAATGCGTATTTGGCGAGGAAAAACCCGCCTGTAAGCAGTGCCCGGTGCACTGCTATCAGCCGGCTAAACGCGAGGAGATGAAGCAGATTATGCGTTGGGCAGGTCCGCGAATGCTTTGGCGGCATCCTGTCCTGACCGTGCGGCACCTTATCGACGATAAGCGCCCCGTTCCGGAATTGCCGGAAAAATATCAGCGCAAGAAGTGAAGGGGAAGCGCCAGGCCTACGGCGCGCATCATCTCCTGGCCGGATCAGATCCGGCAACCCGTTACGCTAACGCGTCTTTATCAATACCCAATCGCTTCATACGCGACAGCAAGGTGGTTCGTTTAAGCCCCAGACGCTGCGCCGCGCCTTTTGGTCCAGCCACTACGCCATTGGTCTCTTTCAGCACGCGTATAATAAGCTGATATTCATCTTCGCCTTCTTTGGCGCTTTCAGTCGCAACAGGCGAGGTATCGGGCGTTACGGCGGTAATATCCGGCAGCGACAGTTGTAGCACATTGCCGCGCGTCAGCAGCACGGCGCGCTCGACGACATTCTCCAGCTCGCGAACGTTCCCCGGCCATTCCATGCTGCTAAGCGTGCGCAGCGTTTCGGCGGGAATGCTGTCGATATTACGCCCCATTCGGCGGGCGATTTTGAAGGTGAACGCTTTGACCAGTAGTGGAATATCTTCCGGACGTTCGCGTAACGGGGGAAGCTGGATCGGAAAAACATTCAGCCGATAGTAGAGATCGTTACGGAATTCGCGATCGGCGACCATTTTTTTCAGATCGCGGTTAGTCGCGGCGATCAGCCGCACGTCGGTCTGGATCAGTTTATTGCTGCCGAGACGTTCAAACTCTTGCTCCTGAAGGACGCGCAGCAGCTTAGGCTGTAGCTCCAGCGGCATGTCGCCCACTTCATCCAGAAACAGCGAGCTTTTATCCGCCAGCTCGAAACGGCCAATCCGCTGCGCGCTGGCGCCGGTAAACGCGCCGCGCTCATGACCAAACAAATCGCTTTCCAGCAGCCCCGCCGGCATCGCGGCGCAGTTCATCTTTACCATCCTGCGCCCGCTACGTCCGCTCAGGTTGTGAATGGCGCGGGCAATCAACTCTTTACCGGTTCCCGTTTCGCCCAGAATCAGCACGGTACTGTCGCTCTGCGCCACCATCTCAACCTGCTTTAGCACGTTGTACATCGCTTCGCTGCGTCCGATGATCTCGCCAAACTCGCTGTCGACGTTATTAAGCTGCTCCGTGAGCGCCAGGTTTTCGTCGACCAGGCGTTCCTTCAGGCGGTGGATTTCCTGATAGGCCAGCGCATTATCCACGGCAATGGCTACCCGTTCGGCAATCTGACGCAGCAGCTTGAGGTTGGCAGTGGTAAACACTTTTTCTTCGCACTGGGCCAGTTTGAGCACGCCAAGCATCGTCTTGCCGGACATCAACGGCAGCAGGCAAAGCGTCTGGATCTGATTGCCCCAGGTATCGAACAGCATGCGTTCGTAGGGGGCAAGCGGATCGCGTTCGTTGAGGTTGATAAGCAGCATCTCTTTACTTTTAAAGACGCGCTCCGTGAGCGTGCCGGCTTCGTCGACTTCGCTCTGTTCGTGCGCCGGATGATGCTCATCAAGGTAGTGGGTGGAGTAGATATTCAGCTTATTTTTGCGATGGCTGCGCAACACAATGCTGATTGCGTCGATATTGAAATAGTGGTGGATCTCTTTTGCGACTTCGCTTACCAGTTCATCAATATCCAGACGCGACAGGACGGCGTTGGTAATCGCAACCAGAATACGGAAGTTATCGCGTTCGCGGCACAACAGATCATAATCGACGTTATTGTTTACCCGGTTTTGAATTTGCTCGGCGACCACGCCGACAATTTGGGTAAACGTATGCAGACGGTCATATTCCTTTTCACTCCAGGGGCGATCTTCCTGACGGATGAATTCGCAGCCGCCGAAAATACGGCCCTCCGCAGCTAAAGGAAGCAGACAGTAATGACCAAATTCAGGGTAGAGGCCGCTCGCGGCAAGCTGCGGCCAGGTTTCGGTAAACTCATGGAAATTACAGTGCAATGCATCGGGGCGAGAAAGGATGCGACGTACCGGGCCGTGCGCCAGTACGGTTTCATCTTCATATTCAACAGGACGGCCATTTTCTCGCGTCGCATAATATTGTGCGCGTTGCGACTGCGCCTGCCATAGCACAATGCCGGCGCTGTCGGCGAGCGCTGAACGCTTTACCAGTTGCGAAAGCGCTTCACTGAGCGACGCCAAATCGGGCTGCTGCAATAAGGTACGAGTGATATCGAACAAGCCTTGCTGTCCAAGATCGCTCATGGGTGTATACGACATGTTGCTTTTCCAGGAAAATACCGCAAAACGGTGCGAAAACGGTAAATGAATTATAGGTATAAGTCGTAAGTTATTGCCGGATGGCTGACCGCAAACTCGCTGGTCACACACTCCGTAGGCCTGATAAGCAAAGCGCCATCAGGCGTTCATGCAGCGTTAATGCCGGATGTCGACGCAAATGCGTCTTATCCGGCTTACAGTATGCTGTCAACAGGCTGCTAGCATATACGAGGTAATGGTTCGGCGTGTGGCAAATCAAGGGTTCGCTTCACGCCATAGAGTCCGGCTAAGCGAACGCCTTTGCGTTCCACGACTTCGCCAATCAGCGCCGCATCACGTCCCAGCGGATGCGCGCGTAATGCCGCCAACGCCCGATCTGCGGCCTGCCGTTCAACGGCAATCACCAGTTTTCCTTCGTTGGCAAAGTTCAGGGCATCCAGCCCCAACAGCTCGCAGACGCCGCGCACGGCAGGTTTGAGCGGCAGTGCGGATTCGGACAATTCAATACCGTAACCGCAGGACGCCGCAAACTCATGGGCGACCGCATTCACGCCGCCGCGCGTGGCGTCACGCAATGCCTTCACTCCGTCAATATGACGCAGCGTCTGAATAAGCGGCGTTAATACTGCGCAGTCGCTCGCCAGCTCGCCATCCAGTCCCAGTTGCTCACGCAGGTTGAGGATAGTGGCGCCGTGATCGCCAAGCGTACCGCTGACTAACAGCACATCGCCAACGCTCAGCGTTTGCGCGCCCCAGCGAATATCGGCGGGAATCGCCCCCATGCCGGCAGTGTTGATAAATAATTTATCCGCCGCGCCGCGCTGCACAACTTTGGTGTCGCCGGTTACAATGGCGATATCCGCTTCCCGCGCGGTCGCCGCCATGCTATTGACCACGCTTTTTAACGTCTCCATCGGCAGCCCTTCTTCAAGGATAAAGCCGCAGGAGAGATAGCGGGGGATCGCGCCGCTCACCGCAACGTCGTTCGCCGTACCGCAAATCGCCAGTTTGCCGATATTGCCGCCGGGGAAAAAGAGCGGATCGATCACATAGCTATCGGTAGAAAACGCCAGACGGTCGCCCTCCGCCGTCAGCTGCGCCAGCTCCAGACGCGCCTGATCTTCTTGTTCCGCCAGCCACGGGTTGGCAAAGGCCTCCATAAACAGGCTATTAATCAACTGTTGCATAGCCTGGCCGCCGCTGCCGTGGGCGAGTTGTATATTGTTCAAACTTCACACTCCTGCTGACGATACTGATACCAGGCGGCGCATGCGCCTTCGGAAGAGACCATCAGCGCGCCGAACGCGGTCTCTGGATTACATGTTTTACCAAATAGCGGGCACTGATGCGGCTTGCATCTGCCGGTCAGCACTTCGCCGCAGCGGGCGCGCGGATCGTCATAGACCTGCTGCGGCGCTGGGCGGAAATGCGCTTCGGCGTCAAAGCGCTGATACTCCGGCGTCAGGTGGACGCCGGAGGATTCAATCACGCCCAGACCGCGCCACTCGCTATCGCCATTAACGCAGAACACATCGGCAATGGCCTGCTGCGCCAGCATGTTTCCGGCATCCGGCACCACGCGACGGTATTGATTTTCAACCTGGCTTAGGGCCGCTATTTTCTGCTCAACCAGCATGACCACGCCTTGCAGTAGATCAAGCGGTTCGAATCCAGCCACCACCAGCGGGCGATGAAAATCGGCGGCGATAAACTGGTACGCCTCGGTGCCGATGACCATGCTGACGTGGCCTGGCGCAAGAAAGGCGTCAATGCCGTTGTCCGGCTGCTCCAGTAGGCTACGCAGCGTCGGGATCAGCGTAATGTGCTGGCAAAAAAAGTAGAAGTTTCGCACGTCACGCTGTTTTGCCTGCTGTAGCGTGATGGCTGTGGTCGGCATGGTGGTTTCAAAGCCCAGCCCGAAAAATACCACTTTGCGGGTCGGGTTATCCTGCGCCAGCTTCAGCGCGTCCATCGGAGAGTAAACAATACGGACATCCGCGCCGCGCGCTTTAGCCTGCAACAGAGAACCCTGTTTCCCCGGCACGCGCATGGCATCGCCAAAGGTGCAGAAAATCACCTCCGGATGGCTGGCGATTTCCACGCAACTGTCGATGCGTCCCATCGGCAGCACGCAGACCGGACAACCGGGGCCGTGAATAAACTCCACGTTTTCGGGCAGTAACTGATCGAGACCAAATTTAAAAATTGCGTGGGTATGACCCCCGCAGACTTCCATAATGCGCAACGGACGTTCGGCAGTGTAAGGAAGAAGGGCGGCGCGTTCACGCAGGTGTTCAATGAGCTGCATCACCTGTTCCGGCGCACGGTACTCGTCAACAAAACGCATTATCTCTCCTCACCATACAGCAGTGCGCCGACGTCCGGCTCAACATCAAACATATTTTGTAGCGCGTCGAGCGTGTCGCGCGCTTCCGCTTCGTTAATGACGCTCATGGCGAATCCGACATGAACCAGCACCCACTGACCCAGACGCGGCTGACCGTTTTCATCACAACTGCCGACTAATGTGAGATCGACGTCGCGCTGAATGCCGCAGACGTCAACTTTTGCCTGATTGCCGTCAATGGCGCGGATTTGACCCGGCACGCCTATGCACATCGCTGCGCCTCCAGCCAGGCCAGCCACTGATCCATGCCTTCGCCGCTGGTGGCGGAAATCAGGATAATTTCAATCTCCGGGTTCACTTCACGCGCGCTGGCGATGCACTTCTCAACGTCAAAATTGAGGTAGGGCAGCAGATCGACTTTATTGAGCAGCATGAGCGACGCAGCGGCAAACATATGGGGATATTTCAGCGGCTTATCTTCACCTTCGGTCACGGAAAGCACTGCGACTTTATGCTTTTCGCCCAGATCGAAGCTGGCCGGGCAGACGAGATTACCGACGTTTTCGATAAACAGAATACCGTGGTCATCCAGCGGCAGGCGCGGCGCGGCGTCGGCGATCATTTGCGCGTCAAGATGGCAGCCTTTACCGGTGTTGACCTGAATGGCGGGCGTGCCGGTAGCGCGGATGCGGGCGGCGTCGTTCACTGTCTGCTGGTCGCCTTCAATCACCGCGCACGGTACACGGTCTTTCAATTTCATCAGCGTTTCGGTCAGCAGGGTGGTTTTACCGGACCCGGGGCTGGACACCAGGTTGAGCACCAGTTGCTGGCGGGCGGCGAAACGGGCGCGGTTGCGCTCAGCCAGACGATTATTTTTGTCCAGCACGTCGATTTCAACCTCCAGCATCCGCCGCTGACTCATACCAGGCGCGTGGGTTCCGGCTTCGCCGTGGCCGTAATGCAGATCGCCTTCTGCGGTCTGACTTGGGGCAAAGTCAGGCGTTTTAATGCCGGTAATATTCAGCGCCGGGCGAGCCGCTGGGGCAAAGGGCGCGCTACGAAACGCTGAGTGCGGATTATGTTCATCGCCTTCTATATAAAGGTTGCCTTCAGCGCAACCGCAAGTCGTACACATCGCTTACTCCTGATCTTCTTCTTGTTACAGGCTTTCTGCCGGATGGCGACGCGAGCGTCTATCCGGCATTAATCTTCAGTTTCATCAATCTCTATGCGCCGAATTTGTAAGCCGTCATCGGCCACAATTCGCAGTGTATCGCTATGACATTGCGGACAACGACGTACACGGTGGGTTAACAACGTGACATATTGTTGACAATGCTCACACCAGCATTCGGCTTCCTGTTCTTCGAGGTGCAGTTTACAACCTTCTGCTATCGTGCCGCGGCATACCAGATCAAAACAAAAGGAAAGAGCGCTGGTTTCCACGCAAGAAAATGCGCCAATTTTGATCCAGACGGCTGTCACACGTTTTGCACCGTATGCTGAAGCCTGTTGTTCAATCAATTCCAGTGCCCGTTGGCAGAGGGTGATTTCGTGCATATCGCCTCCCGTAGTGGTTGCCCCTGTAAAGCAATATTTATGCCAATATTTTTATCCCCTGGCAGGTTAATGTCGACGATGACGAAATGACATGTCGTCACCGCGTCGAAACGGCAGTAACTGTGCTCGTCTGCCATTAAAAACAATAAGTTAAAAATTGGCATGGAAAATGCTTAACGCAGGCATCTCTGTTAAACGGGTAACCTGACATGACTATTTGGGAAATAAGCGAAAAGGCCGATTACATCGCGCAACGGCATCGTCGCCTACAGGACCAGTGGCATATTTACTGCAACTCGCTGGTTCAGGGGATCACCCTCTCGAAAGCGCGCCTGCATCACGCAATGAGCTGCGCGCCGGAAAGGGATCTTTGCTTTGTCCTGTTTGAGCACTTTCGTATTTACGTCGCGTTGGCGGATGGTTTTAACAGCCACACCATTGAGTACTACGTTGAAACCAAAGATGGCGAAGATAAGCAATTGATTGCACAGGCGCAGCTCGATATCGACGGCAAGGTTGACGAACGGGTTAACAACCGCGATCGCGAGCAGGTGCTGGAGCACTATCTGGAAAAAATCGCCAGCGTTTACGACAGCCTCTATACCGCTGTAGAAACCAACTCGCCGGTTAATTTGCGCCAATTGGTAAAGGGACACAGCCCGGCTGTATAAGCCTGAGGCGTTGCCCGCTTTGATTCGCGATGTGGCGTTGCGCCATGTCATGAATGTTTTGGGGATGGGCGTGTCGATAAGTGTCGAAAATGACATCTCAACGGCATGTTTTCGTCAAAAATGACAATCACCTGAGGAATGCCTGGTGAATCGTTTTGTAATTGCTGACTCCACTCTCTGTATCGGCTGCCACACCTGTGAGGCCGCCTGTTCAGAGACGCATCGCCAGCATGGCCTGCAGTCAATGCCGCGCCTGAAAGTGATGCTGAATGAAAAAGAATCTGCGCCGCAGCTTTGTCACCACTGTGAAGATGCGCCATGCGCCACGGTATGCCCGGTCAACGCGATTAATCGCGTTGACGGCGCTGTCCAGCTTAATGAAAGCCTGTGCGTGAGCTGCAAACTGTGCGGTATTGCCTGTCCGTTTGGCGCTATTGAGTTTTCCGGCAGCCGTCCGCTGCATATTCCGGCGAACGCCAATACGCCGAAAGCGCCGCCCGCGCCGCCAGCGCCTGCGCGCGTCAGTACGTTGCTCGACTGGGTGCCGGGCGTGCGCGCTATCGCGGTGAAATGCGACCTGTGCAGCTTTGACGAGCAAGGCCCGGCCTGTGTGCGGATGTGCCCGACTAAAGCGCTACACCTGGTGGAGAACACGGATATCGCCCGCGCCAGCAAACGTAAACGTGAGCTGACGTTTAATACCGATTTTGGCGATCTCACCTTGTTTCAGCAGGCTCAGAGTGGGGATGCATAATGAGTTCACTTTCACTGATTACTAGCGGCGTCGCGTGGTTTGCCGCCGCCGCCGTTCTGGCGTTTCTGTTTTCGTTTCATAAAGCGCTGAGCGGCTGGATTGCCGGTATCGGCGGCGCGGTCGGCAGCCTGTGTACGGCAGGCGCGGGGTTCACCGCGCTGACCAGCGCCGTTACGGTTAGCGGCGTGATGCCGTTTACCGGTCACATGCTGCAAATTACGCCGCTGAATGCTATCTGGCTGATTACGCTGGGGCTGTGCGGCCTGTTCGTCAGCCTGTTCAATATCGACTGGCATCGCCATCCACAGGTAAAAGCCAACGGACTGTTGATCAACCTGCTGATGGCGGCAGCCGTCTGCGCCGTGGTCGCCAGTAATCTGGGGACGATGGTGGTGATGGCGGAAATCATGGCGCTCTGCGCCGTGTTCCTCACCGGCGGTAGCAAAGAGGGCAAACTGTGGTTTGCGCTGGGCCGTCTCGGTACGCTGCTGCTGGCAATCGCCTGCTGGCTGGTGTGGCAGCGCTACGGCACGCTGGATCTGGGGCTGCTGGATCAACGCGCTCAGCAACTGCCGTTGGGCTCCGATATCTGGCTGCTCGGCGTTATCGGTTTTGGTCTGCTGGCCGGGATTATCCCGCTACACGGTTGGGTGCCGCAGGCGCACGCCAACGCCAGCGCTCCCGCCGCCGCGCTGTTCTCGACCGTGGTGATGAAAATCGGGCTGCTGGGCATTCTCACGCTATCTCTGCTTGGCGGCAATGCGCCGCTGTGGTGGGGCGTGGCGCTGTTGGTGCTTGGGATGATCACCGCCTTTGTCGGTGGTTTGTACGCGCTGATGGAGCATAACATTCAGCGCCTGCTGGCCTATCACACGCTGGAAAATATCGGCATCATTTTGCTCGGTCTGGGCGCAGGCGTTACCGGGATTGCTCTCAATCAGCCAGTACTGATCGCGCTGGGTCTGACCGGCGGGCTCTATCACCTGCTGAACCATAGCCTGTTCAAAAGCGTGCTGTTTCTGGGCGCGGGCAGCATCTGGTTCCGTACCGGTCATCGCGATATCGAAAAACTGGGCGGTATTGGTAAACGGATGCCGGTTATTTCTATCGCCATGCTGGTCGGTCTGATGGCGATGGCTGCGTTGCCGCCGCTGAACGGCTTTGCCGGCGAGTGGGTGATTTACCAGTCCTTCTTCAAACTGGGCAACAGCGGCGCGTTTGTTGGTCGTCTGTTAGGACCGCTGCTGGCGGTTGGCCTGGCGATTACCGGCGCGTTGGCGGTGATGTGTATGGCGAAAGTTTACGGCGTGACGTTCCTTGGCGCGCCGCGCACGAAGGAAGCTGAAAATGCCAGCTGCGCGCCGATCCTGATGGGCGTCAGCGTGGTTGCGCTGGCTATCTGCTGCGTACTGGGCGGGGTTGCCGCGCCGTGGCTGCTGCCGATGATTTCCACTGCGGTACCGTTGCCGCTGGAAACCGCGCACACCACCGTATCGCAGCCGATGATCACGCTGCTGTTGGTCGCCTGTCCGCTACTGCCGTTCATCATTATGGCGATGTTCAAAGGCAACCGTCTGCCGTCGCGTTCTCGCGGCGCGGCCTGGGTGTGCGGCTACGACCATGAGCAGTCGATGGTGATCACCGCGCACGGTTTCGCCATGCCGGTGAAAGAGGCCTTTGCCCCGGTACTTAAACTGCGTAAATGGCTTAACCCGGTATCGCTGGTGCCGGGCTGGCAGAACGAGGCGGCCGCGGTGCTGTTCCGTCGTCTGGCGCTGATTGAGCTGGCGGTGCTGGTGGTGATTGTGGTTTCACGAGGAGCCTGAAAATGAGTGTGTTTTATCCGTTAATTCAGGCGCTGGTGCTATTTGCCGTTGCGCCATTGCTGTCCGGTATTACTCGCGTGGCGCGCGCCCGTCTACACAATCGCCGTGGGCCGGGCGTGTTGCAGGAGTACCGCGACATTATCAAACTGCTCGGTCGTCAGAGTATTGCGCCCGCTGATTCCGGCTGGGTTTTTCGCCTGACGCCGTTTGTGATGGTCGGCGTGATGCTGACTATCGCCACCGCGCTGCCGGTCGTCACCGTTGGATCTCCGTTGCCGCAACTGGGTGATTTAATCACCCTGATTTATCTGTTCGCGATTGCGCGCTTCTTCTTCTCTATTGCAGGCCTGGATACCGGCAGTCCGTTCACCGCGATCGGCGCCAGCCGTGAAGCGATGCTCGGCGTGCTGGTGGAGCCGATTCTGCTGCTGGGTCTGTGGGTCGCCGCGCAGGTGGCGGGTTCAACGCATATCAGCAATATCGCCGATACCATTTATCACTGGCCTGTCGCGCGTAGTATTCCGCTGATTCTGGCGCTGTGCGCCTGCGCCTTCGCCACCTTTATCGAAATGGGCAAGCTGCCGTTCGACCTGGCGGAAGCGGAGCAGGAGTTGCAGGAAGGGCCGTTGACCGAATACAGCGGTAGCGGCTTTGCAGTGCTGAAATGGGGCATCAGCCTTAAGCAACTGGTGGTGCTGCAAATGTTCGTCGGCGTGTTTTTGCCGTGGGGACAGATGGAAACCTTCAGCGCAGGCGGACTGTTGCTGGCGCTGGTGATTGCCGTCGTCAAGCTGATTGTCGGCGTACTGGTGATCGCCCTGTTTGAAAACAGCATGGCGCGACTGCGTTTTTGCGCCACTTCACGCGTGACCTGGGCCGGTTTTGGGTTTGCGTTTTTAGCCTTCGTCTCCTTGCTGGCGGCGTGATTTAAGAGAGTTTGAGCATGTCTGAAGAAAAATTAGGTCAACAATACCTTGCGGCGCTGCACCAGGCGTTTCCGGGCGTCGTGCTGGACGAAGCCTGGCAGACCAAAGATCAGCTGACTATTACGGTGAAAGTAAACTATCTGCCGGAAGTGGTGGAGTTTCTTTACTACCAGCAAGGTGGGTGGCTGTCGGTGCTGTTCGGTAATGACGAACGCCAGTTGTGCGGCCACTATGCCGTTTATTACGTGCTGTCGATGGAGCAGGGCACGAAGTGCTGGATTACCGTCCGCGTTGAAGTGGATGCCAATAAGCTGGAATTCCCATCCGTTACGCCGCGCGTGCCGGCTGCCGTGTGGGGTGAGCGCGAAGTACGCGACATGTACGGTTTAATCCCGGTCGGTCTGCCGGACGAGCGCCGTCTGGTGCTGCCGGATGACTGGCCGGATGAACTCTATCCGCTGCGTAAAGACAGCATGGATTATCGTCAGCGCCCGGCGCCGACCACCGATGCGGAAACCTACGAGTTCATTAACGAGCTGGGTGACAAGAAAAATAACGTGGTGCCGATTGGCCCGCTGCATGTCACTTCCGATGAACCGGGCCACTTCCGTCTGTTCGTCGATGGCGAAAACATTATCGACGCCGACTACCGCCTGTTCTACGTCCACCGTGGTATGGAAAAACTGGCGGAAACCCGCATGGGTTATAACGAAGTCACCTTCCTGTCGGATCGCGTATGTGGTATCTGCGGTTTCGCGCACAGCACTGCCTACACCACTTCCGTGGAAAACGCGATGGGCATTCAGGTGCCGGAGCGTGCGCAGATGATCCGCGCCATTCTGCTGGAAGTGGAGCGTCTGCACTCGCACCTGCTGAACCTCGGCCTCGCCTGCCACTTTACCGGTTTTGACTCCGGCTTTATGCAGTTCTTCCGCGTGCGTGAAACCTCCATGAAAATGGCAGAGATCCTTACCGGCGCGCGTAAAACCTACGGCCTGAACCTGATCGGCGGGATTCGCCGCGATCTGCTCAAAGAGGACATGATCCAGACCCGTCAACTGGCGCAGCAGATGCGTCGTGACGTGCAGGAGCTGGTGGACATGCTGCTGAGCACGCCGAATATGGAACAGCGTACCGTGGGTATCGGTCGTCTGGACCCGGAAATTGCCCGCGACTTCAGTAATGTCGGCCCGATGGTGCGTGCCAGCAGTCACGCCCGCGACACCCGCGCCGACCACCCGTTTGTCGGCTACGGTCTGCTGCCGATGGAAGTACATAGCGAGCAGGGTTGCGACGTGATTTCTCGTCTGAAAGTCCGTATCAACGAAGTCTACACCTCGCTGAATATGATCGATTTCGGTCTGGATAATCTGCCGGGCGGCCCGCTGATGGTGGAAGGCTTTACCTATATTCCGCACCGTTTTGCGCTCGGCTTCGCTGAAGCGCCGCGTGGTGACGATATCCACTGGAGCATGACTGGCGACAACCAGAAGCTGTACCGCTGGCGCTGCCGTGCGGCGACCTACGCCAACTGGCCAACGCTGCGCTATATGCTGCGCGGCAACACCGTTTCTGATGCGCCGCTGATCATCGGCAGCCTCGACCCGTGCTACTCCTGTACCGACCGGATGACCGTGGTCGATGTGCGTAAGAAGAAGAGCAAAGTCGTGCCGTACAAAGAACTTGAGCGCTACAGCATTGAGCGTAAAAACTCGCCGCTGAAATAAGGAATCGCCATGTTTACCTTTATCAAAAAAGTTATCAAAACCGGCACGGCGACCTCGTCTTATCCGCTGGAGCCGATTGCGGTTGATAAAAACTTCCGCGGCAAGCCGGAACATAATCCGCAGCAGTGCATCGGTTGCGCCGCCTGCGTTAATGCCTGCCCGTCGAACGCGCTGACGGTGGAAACCGATCTTGCGACCAATGAGCTGGCGTGGCAATTCAATCTTGGCCGCTGCATCTTCTGCGGCCGCTGCGAAGAAGTTTGCCCGACGGCGGCGATCAAACTGTCGCAAGAGTACGAACTGGCAGTGTGGAAGAAAGAAGACTTCCTGCAACAGTCCCGCTTTGCGCTGTGCAATTGCCGCGTGTGCAATCGTCCTTTCGCCGTACAGAAAGAGATCGACTACGCCATTGCGCTGCTTGCGCACAACGGCGACAGCCGCGCGGAAAACCACCGCGAAAGCTTTGAGACCTGCCCGGACTGTAAGCGTCAGAAATGCCTGGTGCCGTCCGACCGTATTGAACTGACTCGCCATATGAAAGAGGTCAGCTAATGAGCAATTTATTAGGCCCGCGTGACGCCAACGGCATTCCGGTACCGATGACGGTGGATGAATCCATCGCCAGCATGAAGGCGTCTTTACTGAAAAATATTAAGCGTTCGGCATACGTTTACCGCGTGGACTGCGGCGGCTGTAACGGCTGTGAAATCGAAATCTTTGCGACGCTTTCGCCGCTGTTTGATGCCGAGCGTTTCGGCATCAAAGTAGTACCGTCGCCGCGTCATGCCGATATTCTGCTGTTTACCGGCGCGGTGACCCGCGCCATGCGCTCTCCGGCGCTGCGCGCCTGGCAGTCGGCGCCGGATCCGAAAATCTGTATCTCTTACGGCGCCTGCGGCAACAGCGGCGGCATCTTCCATGATCTGTACTGCGTCTGGGGCGGTACCGACAAAATCGTCCCGGTGGATGTGTATATTCCAGGCTGCCCGCCAACGCCTGCCGCCACGCTGTACGGATTTGCGATGGCGCTTGGCCTGCTGGAGCAGAAAATCCACGCCCGCGCGCCGGGTGAGCTGGACGATCAGCCCGCAGAGATCCTGCATCCGGATATGGTGCAGCCGCTGCGCGTGAAGGTGGATCGCGCGGCGCGCCGGCTGGCGGGTTATCGCTATGGTCGTCAGATCGCCGATGATTACCTGACACAGTTGGGGCAGGGCGAGCAGCAAGTGGCGCGTTGGCTGGAAGCGGAAAACGATCCGCGTTTAACCGAAATTGTCACCCATCTCAATCATGTTGTTGAAGAGGCGCGTATCCGATGAGCGAACAGGTGGTGTTCAGTCAACTGAGCCGTAAGTTTATTGATGAGAACGATGCGACGCCTGCCGAGGCGCAGCAGGTTGTCTATTACAGCCTGGCGATTGGTCACCACCTGGGGGTCATCGATTGTCTGGAGGCCGCGCTCACCTGCCCATGGGATGAGTATCTGGCGTGGATCGCCACCCTGGAAGCCGGTAGCGATGCCCGGCGTAAAATGGAAGGCGTGCCGAAGTATGGCGAGATCGTTATCGATTTCAACCATGTGCAAATGCTGGCGCGCGCGTTTGATGAGGCGCGCGCCGCGCAGACCCCGCAGCAGCAAGAATGGAGCAAACTGATGCTCAGTATGCTGCATGACATTCATCAGGAAAGCGCCATCTACCTGATGGTGAGGAGGCTTCGTGACTGACGTTTTACTCTGTGTCGGCAACAGCATGATGGGCGACGACGGCGCAGGCCCATTACTGGCGGAAATGTGCGCGGCGCAGCCGAAGGGTAATTGGGTGGTGATTGATGGCGGCAGCGCGCCGGAAAACGACATTGTGGCGATTCGAGAACTGCGCCCGCAGCGTCTGTTGATTGTCGACGCCACCGATATGGGACTTAATCCGGGCGAGATCCGCATTATCGATCCGGATGATATCGCCGAAATGTTTATGATGACCACCCACAATATGCCGCTCAACTACCTTATCGATCAGCTGAAAGAGGATGTCGGCGAGGTGATTTTTGTTGGTATCCAGCCGGATATCGTCGGGTTTTATTATCCGATGACTCAACCGATTAAGGACGCGGTAAACATCGTCTATCAGCGCCTGGAAGGCTGGCAGGGAAACGGCGGATTTGCCGCGCTGGAAGCGCCGGAGGCGTAAAATGCGCACATATTTAGGGAGAATTTGTGTTACACGGCAAAGGTTGTAAGAAGGACGTGAAGATTATCGTATGGAGCGGACTGCTATTTTTCTGCATCGCCGCGCGCGCACTGGCCACCGGTTTTGTCGGTTACCTGCCGATGAGCGACGGTGAATATGCGCAAAAGCGTGCGCTGAAGCCGCTGTTGACCCTGCCTTATTCTGTATCGCCCGACCAGACCTGGCATTTTCGCCAGGTTGGAGTCAGTGGCGTGACGCTACTGCCGGAGCCGAAAAAAGATAACGAATGGCGGATTAGCGGAAAAGACAGAGCCGGTAATTCGTGGGTTGTCCCGGTGGGAAGGCTGATTAATTTGGCGGGTAATGCGCAATTTTATCGCGCTGACCTCGATCGTAACGGCATTCAGGATCTGGTTATCTGGTTGGGTAATCCTGGGTTGGGCCTGGCGCCGAGCGCGCAATACATCATTTTCACCTTTCTCAAGAATGGCCGCCCCTGCGTCTTTGAACCGTGGGGGTTTTATACCGCCAGCGATACTGGCGTCGATGATTTGCTTGATTTACAGGGCAATGGGCGCACGCAACTGTTGGATATGCAGTTTGACTCAGGCTACTGGATAACCAATTTATATCAGGTGAAGGACGCCCGCTGGCAGCGCGTACACGGCTGGTTTGGCCGGTTGAGTTATCCGGCGCTGACCCGTTTTAATCACTATCCTGGCCGTAAATTAATTATCAAACCTATTGCCGGAAGGAATCCGCAAACGGACGATCTTTCCCTTACGCAGCGCTGTTTAATACGCGGTAACGTATTGCCAGGCGTTAATCAGGATTGATGCCAGTTGCGGTGCAGAGTTGGCTGGCTATCACTGCAAATCTTGACCACCACTGGCGACATTACGTGTCATCGACACTTGTGACGATGACACGTAAATGCTCACGAAAATAGAAATAATATTCTTAAATAACAATGAAATAAAAATTGGCACGATTCGTGTATATATCGGCACATCATCTGTTATTGCTGGAGAATTTGATGAACCGTTTCATCATTGCAGACGCGAGTAAGTGCATTGGTTGCCGTACCTGTGAAGTGGCTTGCGTCGTATCCCATCAGGAAAATCAGGATTGCGCATCGCTGACCCCTGAAACCTTTTTACCTCGTATCCATGTCATCAAAGGCGTGAACGTTTCCACGGCAACGCTGTGTCGCCAGTGTGAAGACGCGCCGTGCGCCAACGTTTGCCCGAATGGCGCCATCAGCCGTGACAAAGGCTTTGTTCATGTGATGCAGGAACGCTGCATTGGCTGTAAAACTTGCGTAGTGGCATGTCCTTACGGCGCCATGGAAGTGGTGGTACGTCCGGTGGTTCGCAATAGCGGCGCGGGGCTGAACGTGCGTGCCGAAAAAGCCGAAGCCAACAAGTGCGATCTGTGTCACCACCGTGAAGCCGGTCCGGCCTGTATGGCCGCTTGCCCAACGCACGCCCTAATCTGCGTGGACCGCAATAAGCTTGAACAGCTGAGCGCGGAAAAACGCCGTCGCGCGGCGCTGGATTCAACGGCATCGCTGCTTTTCTGATTTCTGCGATTGCGCGTAGAATACGCCACAAAGCATTGCCGGATGGCGGCATCAATGCCTTATCCGGTCTACGGTCCGTGCGGTTGTAGGCCTGATAAGCGTCGCGCCATCAGGCATCCGGGTTCGATGATGGCGGGAAAATAAGATGGCGATAGACACACCTTCCGGCGTACAGCTACGCATTCGGGGCAAAGTACAGGGCGTCGGTTTTCGTCCTTTTGTCTGGCAGCTGGCGCAGCAGTTGCGATTACACGGCGACGTGTGTAATGACGGCGACGGCGTCGTCGTTCGGCTGCTGGAAGAGCCGTCGCAATTTATTGCCGCGCTCTATCAGGATTGCCCGCCGCTGGCGCGCATTGACAGCGTTGAACACGCGTCGTTGGTATGGGAGCGCGCGCCGACGGATTTCACCATTCGTCAGAGCGCAGGCGGTTCGATGAACACGCAAATCGTGCCGGATGCGGCGACCTGCCCGGCATGTCTTGCCGAGATGAATACCCCAGGCGAGCGGCGCTACCGTTATCCTTTCATCAATTGCACCCACTGCGGACCACGCTTCACCATTATTCGCGCTATGCCCTATGACCGGCCATTTACGGTGATGGCGGCGTTTCCCTTGTGTCCGGAATGCGACAGCGAATACCGCGATCCGTACGATCGCCGTTTTCATGCCCAGCCCGTTGCCTGTCCGTCATGCGGGCCGCATCTTGAGTGGCGGAGCCAACATGAACGAGCGGAAAAAGAGGCGGCTTTGCAGGCGGCGGTCGCCCAACTGAACGCCGGAGGCATTATTGCCGTTAAAGGGCTGGGTGGTTTTCATCTGGCCTGCGATGCGCGCAACGCTAACGCAGTGGCGATGCTGCGGGCGCGTAAACATCGTCCGGCGAAACCATTGGCGGTGATGTTGCCCACGGCGCAAACGCTGCCGAGCGCGGCGCGTTCGCTGCTGACCACGCCAGCGGCCCCGATTGTACTGGTGGATAAGCAGTATGTACCTTCGCTGAGTGAGGGCATCGCGCCAGGACTTACGGAAGTGGGCGTGATGCTGCCAGCCAACCCATTGCAACATCTCTTGTTGCAGGCGCTCAATTACCCGCTGGTGATGACATCCGGCAACCTGAGCGGCAGACCGCCCGCCATCACCAACGAACAGGCGCTGGACGATTTACACGATATTGCCGATGGTTTTCTGTTGCACAATCGCGACATTGTACAGCGCATGGACGACTCGGTAGTGCGCGACAGCGGCGAAATGCTGCGTCGTTCGCGGGGATACGTGCCGGACGCGATTGCGTTGCCGCCCGGATTTCGCGATGTACCGCCGATACTTTGTCTGGGCGCGGATCTGAAAAACACGTTCTGTCTGGTACGCGGCGAACAGGCGGTTGTCAGCCAGCATTTGGGCGATCTCAGCGATGACGGTATCCAGGCGCAGTGGCGCGAGGCATTGCGCCTGATCCAGTCAATCTACGATTTTACGCCAGAGCGTATCGTCTGTGATGCGCATCCGGGCTATGTTTCCAGTCAGTGGGCCAGTGAGATGCGTCTGCCGACAGAGACGGTGTTACACCATCATGCCCATGCGGCGGCTTGCCTGGCCGAGCATGGTTGGCCGCTGGACGGCGGAGAGGTGATTGCCCTGACGGTAGACGGTATCGGCATGGGTGAGAATGGCGCGCTATGGGGCGGAGAATGTCTGCGGGTCAATTATCGCGAATGCGAACATTTAGGTGGTTTACCCGCCGTGGCGCTGCCGGGAGGCGATCTGGCTGCCAAACAGCCGTGGCGTAATCTGTTAGCGCAGTGCCTGCGCTTTGTGCCGGACTGGCAGGATTACCCGGAGACAGCGGGGCTGCAACAGCAAAACTGGAATGTCCTGGCGCGCGCCATTGAGCGTGGCGTCAATGCCCCATTGGCGTCTTCCTGCGGGCGGTTGTTTGACGCGGTGGCTGCCGCGCTTCGCTGCGCGCCAGCATCGCTTAGCTATGAGGGCGAGGCCGCCTGCGCGCTGGAGGCGCTGGCCTCTCAATGCGCTAACGTTGAGCATCCGGTAACGATGCCGCTTAACGGCGCTCAACTGGACGTCGCCGTTTTCTGGCGGCAATGGTTGAACTGGCAGGCCACGCCTGCGCAACGCGCCTGGGCTTTTCATGATGCGCTGGCGTGCGGGTTTGCCACGCTAATGCGCCAGCAGGCTACGGCGCGGGGGATAACCACTCTGGTCTTCAGCGGCGGGGTGATACACAACCGCTTACTTCGCGCGCGTCTTGCCTTTTATCTTTCTGATTTTAAATTGTTATTTCCGCAGCGGTTACCGGCGGGCGACGGCGGGCTGTCGTTTGGACAGGGCGTGATTGCCGCAGCGCGAGCGTTAAGTGAAGTGTAGGGCACCGGATGGCGGCTGCGCCTTATTCAGCCTGTAAATAGATGCTCACTCGTAGGCCGGATAAGACGCGAAGCGGCGCTATCCGGCATCACAGGCTTATACCGACAACGTTTTCAGCAGTGCAAAGGCCTCTTTCATGCGGTCTTCACTTACCACAAAGGCGCGTAGTTGGCCTTCTCCGCTCATGCCTTTGGCAATCATTCCGTCAGATTCTGCGGTAATATGCCAGCTTAAATCACGGCGCTGAGTTTCTCCCGCCAGATGCAGCGGCAGTTCCGGCGTTTTGACTTTGACCAGCATCGCCGGTAGCTTCAGCGGCGCGCTGCCACCGAGCAGATTTTTCGCCAGGTACATCGCGCTTAACTGGATCGGTTGCAGGAAGGGCAGTACCTGACCGTTGATCTCCGCGCAATCGCCGATCGCATAAATATCCGGGTGACTGGTCTGTAGATAGCTATCCACGCAGACGCCGCGGTTGACGGCTACTCCGGCGCGGCGCGCCAGAGCGGTTTCCGGGCGTAAGCCGGTGGCGGCAATCACCGCATCGACCTCAATACTATGCTGGCTTACCAGCGTAGCGCGGATACCGGCTTCGGTTTTCTCCAGTTTTTGCAACTGCGATTTCAGCAGCAGATGCACCCCCATATCGGTCAGGTGATGCTGTAAGCGACTGCTCACTTCCGGTGGCATCAGTGAGGCGAGAAGGCTGGCGGCGTTATCCATCAGCGTTACCGTTTTCCCGGCGCGGCAGAAATCCATCGCTAATTCACTGCCAATGAGACCGCCGCCGACAATCAGCACTCGCTGCGCGTCGCGCAGTTGTGTCTCACAGGCGCGGTACTCCTGCTGGCTATTCAAAGTAAGCATTAACTCACGTCCTGCAATCGGCGGCACAAAGGCTGTCGCCCCGGTCGCCAGTACCAGCTTGTCGTACTGCCACTGCTTATCCTGACTTTTCACCACATGGGCATCGGCATCAATGTCAGCAACCCAGGTATGCGGGAACAGTCGCAGATTAAACTGTTCAGCAAATTCCCCCGCTAACTGGCGGGTGAGATCATCGGCGCGCTGCGACTGGCTGATAACGTGGCTGAGATCGGGCTTGTTGTACTCATCCATGCTGTCCGCCGCAATCAGAGTTAACGGCACATGCGCATCTTGTTTACGGATATTTTTGACGAGCTGGCGGGCGGCGAAGCCCGACCCAATAATGATGATCCCCCGACTCATTTTGCCTCCGTCGCCAGTACGTCGAACACGTCTTTACCTAATGAACATTCCGGGCACAGGAAGTTATCCGGCACCTCGCTCCACGGCGTACCCGGCGCGACATCCTGCAACGGCTCGCCCAGCGCAGGGTCGTAAATCCACTGGCATACGCTGCATTGCATTTTAGGACCGAGGTCTGCGGCGGCGCAGGTTGTGATTTCTTCGGCTGGCGCGGTTTTCTGTGTGGTTTCCGGCAGCGGAGCAAGCGCCCACTGACGCGCGATGTCGCGACCGTGCTGACGGCACAACTCCAGCGCATCCAGATCCGGACGCCATTTCGCTTTCAGACTCAGGGACATTTCAAAACCGGCATCCTGTAAGCGCGTGGACAGTCGATCCACCGCGCCGCCGCTCCAGCCATGAGAACCGAAGGCGCTGGCGCGTTTGTTGCGAAAGCGCAGGCCGGTCATCTCTTCCACCAGACCAGCGATTTTCGGCATCATCACGTTGTTCATGGTAGAAGTGCCGACCAGCACGCCTTTCGAACGGAAGACGTTGGTCAATATTTCATTTTTATCGCTGCGGGCGACGTTAAAGATTTTGACCGCCACGTTGGGGTCCACTTCGTTGATACCCTGCGCGATGGCATCCGCCATCATGCGAGTATTGTTCGACATGGTATCGTAGAAAATAGTGATACGATCTTCCTGATAATCTGCCGCCCATTTCAGATACAGCTCCACGATTTGCGTTGGGTTGTCGCGCCATACCACGCCGTGTGAGGTGGCAATCATATCCACCGGCAGGTTGAAGCCGAGGATTTCGGTAATTTTTGGCGTTACCAGACGGCTGAACGGCGTCAGGATATTGGCGTAGTAGCGCTGGCATTGTTCAAACAGTTCAGTTTGGTCCACTTCATCATTGAACAGGCGCTCGTCGCAGTAGTGCTGACCAAAGGCGTCGTTGCTGAATAACACCGCGTCGCCGGTCATATAGGTCATCATGCTGTCCGGCCAGTGCAGCATCGGCGTTTCCACGAAGATCAACTGCTTGCCGTTGCCGATATCCAGCGTATCGCCGGTTTTCACCACCTTAAAATTCCATTCCGGGTGATGGTGATGGCCGTTGATAGAGTCAATGGCGTTGGCGGTACAGTAGATAGGCGTGTCCGGGATCTGCGCCATCAGTTCGGTCAGCGCGCCTGCATGGTCTTCTTCGGCATGGTTAATGATGATGTAGTCGATGTCCGCGAGGTCGATTTCACTGCGCAGATTTTGCACAAACTCACGGCTAAACTTATGATCGACGGTATCGATCAGCACATTCTTTTCTTCACGAATGAGATAGCTGTTATAGCTGCTGCCGCGCAGCGTTTTGTATTCAGTGCCGTGAAAATCACGTACTTCCCAGTCGCGTTGGCCAACCCAATGAATATTATTTTTAACCAGAATAGACATAACCACCTCAATTCATTCAACGTTTACAAAAAGTTGTTTTGCTTATTGCAGGTAGTGTGCCAATTTTACATCTTATTGATTTATATGAATTTATAATAAGTTTGTATTTTTGATATAGTCAAAAAGACTATAAATGATGCTGTCAATATGACACTATAGGTTGTCAAAATGACAATGAGGTAACCATGAGTTTTTCCGTGGAGGTATTGGCGGGCATCGCCATTGAGTTACAACGCGGCATTGGGCATCAGGATCGTTTTCAGCGGCTGATTACTACGCTGCGTCAGGTTCTGGCGTGCGACGCCTCGGCGCTGTTGCGTTATGAATCACGACAATTTATTCCACTGGCGATTGATGGCCTGGCGCAGGACGTTCTCGGCAGACGTTTTACCCTGGAAGGGCATCCGCGCCTGGAAGCCATCGCTCGCGCGGGGGACGTGGTGCGTTTTCCGGCTGATAGCGATTTACCCGATCCGTATGACGGGTTAATTCCCGGACAGGAAAGCCTGAAAGTCCACGCCTGTGTTGGTCTGCCGCTGTTTGCCGGACAGAACCTCATCGGTGCGCTGACCCTTGATGCTATGACGCCGGAGCAGTTCGAGGTATTTAGCGATGAAGAGCTGCGGCTTGTCGCCGCGCTGGCCGCCGGGGCATTGAGCAATGCGCTGTTAATTGAACAACTGGAAAGCCAGAACATGCTGCCGGGGTCGTCAGGCGTGTTTGAACCGATAAAAGAGACGCACATGATCGGCCTGTCGCCGGCGATGACGCAGTTGAAAAAAGAGATCGAGATTGTGGCGGGCTCCGATCTTAACGTGCTGATCGGCGGTGAAACGGGGACTGGTAAAGAGCTGGTGGCGAAAGCCATTCACCAGGGCTCCCCCAGAGCGGTCAATCCGCTGGTCTATCTCAACTGTGCCGCGCTGCCGGAAAGCGTGGCGGAGAGCGAGTTGTTTGGTCATGTAAAAGGGGCTTTTACCGGGGCTATCAGTAATCGTAGCGGTAAGTTTGAAATGGCGGATAACGGCACGCTGTTTCTGGATGAGATTGGCGAACTGTCGCTGGCGCTACAGGCCAAGCTACTTCGCGTGTTGCAGTATGGCGATATTCAGCGCGTCGGCGACGATCGTAGCCTGCGCGTGGATGTGCGGGTGTTGGCGGCGACCAACCGTGACCTGCGTGAAGAGGTGCTGGCGGGGCGTTTTCGCGCCGACCTGTTCCATCGCCTGAGCGTTTTCCCGCTCTTTGTGCCGCCGCTGCGCGAGCGCGGCGATGATGTGGTGTTGCTGGCGGGCTATTTTTGCGAGCAGTGCCGACTGCGGCTGGGGCTGTCCCGCGTGGTACTGAGTCCCGGCGCGCGCCGCCATTTGCTCAACTATGGCTGGCCGGGCAACGTCCGGGAGCTGGAACATGCCATTCACCGTGCGGTTGTACTGGCGAGAGCGACCCGGGCAGGGGATGAGGTGGTACTGGAGGAGCAGCATTTTGCCTTGTCAGAGGACGTTTTACCCGCGCCGTCTGCGGAAAGCTTTCTGGCGCTGCCGGCCTGCCGCAATTTGCGCGAATCGACGGAGAACTTCCAGCGAGAGATGATTCGCCAGGCGCTGGCGCAAAATAATCACAACTGGGCGGCCAGTGCGCGGGCGCTGGAAACCGACGTCGCCAACCTGCATCGGCTGGCGAAGCGTCTGGGACTGAAGGATTAGATAATCCCCGCCTGGTAGAAATCCTGCAGGTTAATGGCGCCGGTGAGTTTGCCGTTTTCATCGACCACCGGCGCGGCGGTAATTTTGCGTTTCATCAGGAGCTCTTTGGCGTCAATGGCGCGGCTTTGCGCCTGGAGCGTAATACCGTTGGGCGTCATGGCTTCGCTTACCGGCGTGGTGAGCGCGCCGCCGCCCACCAGCCAGCGACGCAGGTCGCCGTCGGTAAAGACGCCTTTCACAACATGTTGCTCATCGCAAACCGCCACCAGCCCCAGCCCGGTACGGCTAAGTTCCAGCATGGCATCCATCACGCTGGTGGCGAGCATTACCTGCGGTATTGCATCGCCCTGGCGCATCAGGTGATGCACATTATTGAGCAAACGCGCGCCCAGTGCGCCAGCCGGATGCGAACGGGCGAAATCTTCTTCGTTAAAACCGCGCGCCTGCATGACCGCCATCGCCAGCGCATCGCCCATCATCAGCGTATTGACGGTACTGGATGTCGGCGCCAGATGCATCGGACAGGCTTCACGCTCGACGGAAATATCCAGAACGGCTTTTGCCGCTCGCCCCAGCGGAGAGTGAGGTTTACCGGTCATCGCCAGCAGCGCGACGGATTTATCTTCCAGACGTGGGATGATGAGGTCGAGTTCTTTTGCGCCGCCGGAATAGGAGATAAATAACATCACGTCGCGGCTTTCAATCATCCCCAGATCGCCATGCAGTGCTTCCGCCGGATGAACAAAAAAAGCGGGAGTACCGGTACTGGCAAGCGTCGCGGCGATTTTTTTACCAATATGACCTGATTTACCAATGCCGGAAACGATCACTTTGCCTTCACAGTGAATAATGATATTGGCGGCGCGGACAAAATCATCGCCCAGACGCTCCGGCAGACGGCTGGCTTCCTGTAGCTCCAGCATTAAGGTCTGACGGCCCGCGTTTAGTAGTGCATCACTCATTGCTTTCTCCGGTTATGATTACTTCAATCCCTTTTGCTTCCAGCGCCTGACGAAATGCCGGATCGATACCCGCGTCCGTGATCAGTTTGTCGACGGTTTCCAGACTGCACACCACATTGGGGCTTTTACGACCAAATTTTGAGGAGTCCGCCATCAGAATCACCTCGCGTGCTGCATTGCACATTGCGTTACTGACGGTGTAAACCTCATTGAACGTGGTCACACCGACGTTCAGGTCAATACCGTCAGTTCCCATGAAAAGTTTATCAAAGCTGAATTGCTCAAAGGCGTTTTCCGCCAGTTGACCGTGAAACGACGCCGATTTTTTACGGAAGGTGCCGCCGGGCATCAGGATAGTTTGTTCGTTGTCCAGTTCCGATAGCGCGTTGACAATATGGAGGCTGTTGGTCATCACCGTGATGTTGCTAAAACGCGAAAGCAACGGCACCATCTGTAACACGGTACTTCCGGCGTCCAGAATAATGGAATCGCCATCATGGATATATTTCACAGCGGCTGCGGCTATCAGCGCTTTTTTGTGGGTGTTGATAAGCGTTTTGTGATCAATAGGCGGATCGGACTCTTCTTTATTCAACACCACGCCGCCATAGGTGCGGATGACGGTTCCGGCATTTTCCAGAATGACCAGATCTTTACGGATAGTGGTGCCTGTCGTGTCAAAGTACTGGGCCAGTTCTTCAACCGAGCATTTTCCCTGTTTTTGCAGGTGCTCCAGAATCGCGGCCTGACGCTGACGAGGTTTCATAGGCGTGATTACCCTGACTTATGTATTTACCCGTCATACTTCAC